>Ga0265780_10001371_pt1 | contig 34412 bp, 35 predicted proteins | sample P1T30metagenome_FD_192432 | JGI IMG/M metagenome (GOLD analysis project Ga0265780, IMG submission 192432) | Plant litter microbial communities from East Loma Ridge, Irvine, California - P1 T30 | ecosystem: Environmental > Terrestrial > Plant litter > Unclassified | place: USA: California...
ATAAGCTACCAAATTTCCAGCTGGTTGCACCCATCTGATTCTTCATCCGTGATACTTCATCTACAACTTATCACCCACCACACGTATCTATACTCTATCAACGCGTCTCTTTTCAATCATACATACTTCCTTGCCGTCGCCGCGATGAGTGTTTGAGTACTTACTTACAGCTTACGAGGACCGCCTCCAACAGTACGAAAGCGTTATCCACGACGAGCACGACGATTCGCCCGAAGACCACCTCGCAATCAACCTCCGTGCTGCCTTACTTAAGCTCAACAAGTACTACAACAAGCTCGACTTATCGCCAGCTTACTACGCCGCTACAATCCTTCATCCTCGCTATAAATACTACCTCGACGCAGAGTGGGCTGAGAAGCCTGATTGGCTGGAGAGCAGCAACCGCAATTTTCAATCATTGTGGGCGAAGTACAAAAGCTTGCCGAAGCCGCGCACAAAGCCAATATTCAAGCCCAACGATATCGAAGATGCTATCGACAGCTTCATAGACCCCTCGGGCGTCACGGATAACGAGGAGGATGAGTATGAGTTGGAAGCGGAGCGAGCCTGTTGCTGCAAAGGGTAGCGACAGCGCAAATAACCCTATCAAATACTGGGTAAGTTTGCAGGATCGCTACCCCAACCTCAGCAAGCTCGCTATCGACATGCTCTCCTTCCCAGGCTCCTCATGTGAGTGTGAGCGCTTATTCAGTGAGCTGGGCGATCTCCTCGAGCCGCGCCGGCGCAATATTTCTCCGCAGCTTCTGGCAGCAATACAGTGTGATCGGAGGTGGATAAGGGCTGGATTTGGTGGCGGCGAGGTGGTCATGAAGGACCTGATCGAGTCTCTCACCGATGATGAGATGGACGCGAAATTTGGTGTACATACATGGGAATCAGGCTGAGAAACTCAACACCAAAAGATTATCACCACCTTCCTAATCGGGACCGAGCCCATCGAGCCGAGCGAGCTGACAACTACGATTTCAGCCAATTGAGCGAGCTGAGCTCGCTCAGCTCGCCCTTTGACAAGTATGGTTGATTGGAGTCGGAATGCCGAGCTCACGTCCTCGTCTACTCCAGTACCCGTTGATGTATCGAATCTCGGTCCCTCTATGTGCTCGCATGTCCCATACCATTGACACGGTCGTTTCTCGGTTTTGATCAAAGACGTCCGTGACTGTCGAGCCCAGCGTACCAGGGGAGAACCGCTTCGCGACGCCCGGTACACCCCGCAGCTCGGGCAAAGCGATAGCGACGGACGAGATCTCTGAGATCAACGCTTGACAGATATCCGGAATTGTGAAGAGGTATGCGGTCACCTTGTCTGCGAGAGAGCACAGAGGGTTCGAGATAGCGTTGACAGCAAGCTTTTCTAGTTGGAGCTGTAGGATCCCGGGCCAGCCATATGATTTGCAGTTCAGACGTGAGACTAGTGGCAATTGTCGCAGCAAGTGTGATTCTACTTGAGGCAATTCTCCAGTCGCTTCTCCTATTCTAGGAGCGCTATTCCTTGGAACAAGGCCTATCGACGTAGAGGCGGCACCAGTATGAGTAACATTGAACGGGCTGTTGAGCGTAACACCGTGTGAAATGACCCCGGTAATGTAATTGGGCCGCGTACTGGGGTCCCGGAAAAGATGCTGATTAGCATCCTCCATCATACCTGCTCCATTCTGGAGGAACATAATCGTTGATGTTGGCGTAAGTCGATGTAGGAGAGGACGAAGGGCTGTGACTGTCTGAGTGGACTTGACGCACAGAATGAGCTCATGTATGGGATCAATCTCTTGTTTGTGCAAAGGCTGTGACTCCTGCTGCCATGCGTACCATTTATTGTCTCGCAGAAATTCGAAGGCATAGCCCCGACGAGCGATTGACTCTCCTTGATGCGTCTTCAGTGAAATTTGATTGTCGTTGCGCTTATACTCATCCATGAGCGACGGTCGATGTGCAAGTAGTGTTACACACGCTGGTTCGGGCAGATCTGCGATGGCATGTGCTGCGAATATGCCGATGCTGCCTAGCCCTAGAACATGGACTTGAGGTAGAAGTTTCGCTGAAACCATGCTACATCTTATCGGATATAAATGCATGACGTGTGGCGATTACCCGCCCCATAAGCCAGGCGGAGGTGTAGAGTCAAAGCTGTACAGCTCAGTAGACCGTGCGTGGCCGAGAAGTTGATGATGGATTTGCGGGTTGGGATTCTTTTTGTGAGAAGCCTCTGCTTTTGAACCGAAAAGCTGAAGCACATCAGTCCAAGTACGCTGGCTGATTGTGCTTATTGTTTGTGATGTTGAGACAGATCCGAAAGGTCGGAAAGAACGTGAGTCGATTGGGCCGCCAAAAACTTTGCCGGCGCCAATGCAGCTTCGGCTGACTATCGATAACGCTGAAATAAAACCTGATCCGAAATGTAGCCGTTGGCACACGCAAAATTCCCTAGCAGTCGAGGTGCGCTTGATGAGCAGATTACAGAAAGATCGGTACCAACTGGCAGTTTTTTCCAAACCGCTAACTCGAGTTTTCCTATAGGTACAAGAATCAGTTTTAGATAACTCGCAGTCATAGACACTAGTGTTACTGCTAGCCAAAAAAGAAGAAGAAGAATCACTTCTCAAGAACGACAGTAACTTGTCCACAACTTAAAAGAGTTCGCTGTCAACAGCTGGAATGAAGGCACAGTGGTTATACGCGACAACAAGTGCAGGGTCTTCGACAGTGAGTAGACTCAGAAATATGAGCATCGAAGCAAACGTTGTAACAATATTGGTCGTCATTCGTAGGATATCATACATGGCCAGACGCATCATAAGAGCCCACAGATCGCCTTCCCATCGCAAAAGTACCATCTCCACCTACAGCCGTAGCGCATCCCACCTGACTTCTTGCCGCGCAGGACTACCATCCACCAAAGGTGTTACCAAAGGTGTTGCCGAGGGGGTTGCCAAGGGGATTGCCAAGTCTACCACCAAAAGTATTTCCTCCCGCGACTCCCGTATATGAAGGCCACCAAGAAGAAGTGCTTCCGTAGCCGGCGTACGCACATCCTGTTCCGTCGGCAATCTGCTTCAGACGATATTTGTTTCCGTAGTATCCGATTAGAGCGATGGTCGCGATGGTCGCCGCGACTATGAGTGTGATCGTGAATGCCTTGCAACACGTTTGGCGGCGGCGGCCGGTAGAAATGCTCCTGACATCGGGTTGAGTAGGTGGTATAGGGTCATTGATGGTGGATGTATCAACGACAGTGTCCGTGTCTGTGTCTGTGCGGTATGTGGGTGGGTTGGAGTAGGTGGAGAAAGAGGACATGGAGATGACGCATGGCTCTGGCTTGGCCGGCGGGAACGGAGAGTAAGTTTGCGTGTACATTGCTGGGTGCGTTGGCGTCGCGATGTTTGTGTGTGGATTTGTGATGGAAAAATAAATTGAGAGACGACCATCGGACTTCGTTTTGTATTGCGATGTGTGGCTGTGCTGTGAGCAAGATATATGAAGTTTGGTTTGGGACGGTTCGCTATCAAAGAACTCGCATTTCCGATGCACACTGATGAAGGCAACCCTCACGTAACGTGCGCATCAATAGCACGACACAACAGGAGAGTGTCATGCGAGCATGACAACTGCTTGTCCATTTTGAACTAGCCTGCTGCAAACTTGCTCTTCTCTCTCAGAGTCTCACCGTACTTCCAGAGCAGAAAAGGAGCCGGAACACCTAGCCCAACTGCCACAAAGCCTAGCAAGCTGTTGCCCCAGCCAAAGTCCAGCGCATTGTACATTGCTGGGGCGAACAGAGGAAAGCCGAAGCCCGCCAGACTTCTCAGCACTGTCGCAGCTGCAATGGCGCTAGCCGCATATCGCGTGTAGCTGTCGACGAGGTATGTCTGAATGCACTGGAAGCCGATGATGACACCCGCACAGAATATGCATGCGCCAATGTCAGGCATGATCCAGTGAACCTGCGCCTGTGCCGACCATCCATACCAGAACAGTCCGATAGGTACGAGGAGGGAAGCAGGGACCATAATTGGTACGCGAAACTCCGGTCTGCCGACGCCATTGTTGCCCTTCTTAAGACGCCGGTAGAGTGCGTCATTGAGAGGCGCAGTAATCTGTGTGCCAAGAAAGAAGCCTAAGCCCATGGCTATGAAGTTCAGAGATCCGATGCCCGTGCTCATGTGGTAGCGTTGCTCGAAAAGCATCGGGAAAGTGGACAGCATGAGGTACATGAGTCCATATAGATACGCCATGTAGCAAGCGAGTAGTTGTACGATCGGTTGTGTGAAGATCATTTTGAAAGGGCGCTTCATGGCGATCTTGATAGTTGTAAGAAGGGTACGATCCGGGCTGTCAAACTCGGTGTGCAGCAAAGTATTGCCGGTTTCTTTGCGTAGCTTGTCGCGCTTCCACTCCAGAAGCTTAGGTGCGTACGTCTCCTGAAGGAAGAAGAAGCCGAAGCACTGAACTAGGGCGGTGAATATGGTTGTCGCGTAAAAACACCAGCGCCACGTCGTGTTTTGAGAGATGAAGCCGCCGGCGATGGGGCCAATTGCGGGACCTAACAAAGGTGCCAGGGAGTAGATCGAGATAGCTCGTCCACGCTGCTCGGGGAAGAAGCAATCGCTCAGTACGCCCTATTTGCTTGTTAGAGGAGGGAATCGACGTCCTGCGGGCAACTTACACCACCAATGGCCAAAGGCGCCGATCCACCTAATCCACTCAGGAACCGGAAAGCCATCAGTTGACCTGAGGTTTGAGCAAATCCGCATCCCAGGTTCCAGGCCAAATAGAAGAGGTTCGACAGTTGCAGGACAATGACTCGGCCGTATATCTCAGAAAGTGGTCCAAGGAACAATGGCCCCACCGCGTACGCCAACACGAAGATGGATAGGGTGAGCTGTGCTTCAACCTGGTTGGTGATACCAAACTCGGCACTAATGGATGTAAGAGCCGGCGCAATCATCGAAGAAGATATAGGCGAGACGAGGGTGAAGCATGACACGATGAGCGTTGCAGCCCATTTGCGCTTCGTTGACCCTGCCACTTTCGTCAGTCCGCATCCAAATAAGTCAAATGTTGTATTTCCTACAGTTTTTGGGATTCTTTGGATCGTCGTCTGATTCCCATGTCACCTGGTCGCTGTCAGAGAATGCCTCGGAGGTACTGCGCTTCGACTTACCAGGTTTGGATCTTTCACGGAGCGCGAGGACTTCTCCCTCTTTAGCGGTGGTGCTGCTTCAACATCATGTTCGTACGGTACGCCGCCTCTGATCTCCTCCAAAACAACTTCATAGCCGTGCGCTGCCTCACCCTCAGCTTCGTCCTTCTCGTCTACGTCATCGGTACTGTCGTCATCGCTACTTGATGAGTTCGCGTCTCGGCGCTCAGTCTCGGTCTTGTGAATAGAGGTTGCATCTGCATCGATATGTGTGCCTTCGCCGTCTTCGTGGTGGTAGACTGAATGATCGTCGGGAAACTGGCTTGAGAGTATCCGCTGCAATGGATGCGGTCGAGATCTTGACCGGCTTCTGGATGCTTTTCGAGATTGTGTCGGTCGAGCGCGTTCCATGACAGAAACAAGTGTGAGTGTCGCAGATGCGATTACCTAGACAGCAGGTAAACCTCGAATTCGATCGTCATCTCGCCTCTATCGCGGAGGTGCGCAGCCGGGTTTAAGTAAACATTGCGCATATCCGCGTCGTGCCCCACATCAAGAACGACACTACATCGGGTGGTCGGTAGACATCATGTTCCGATTTATCGGTGACGCTGCTCGCCGTGATTTGCTGGAGTTGCAGTTTTGTCGGCAGTGGCGTTGAAGCTTGAAGAAAAGCTTGACTAGCGGCGATGACGTAGCCCCTCGCGTTGTCTCTCTCGCGCTGTTCTTGTGCTAAGTCCGTCGCCAGGACGCGAGTATCTTGCGTGAACATGTTGCCATTGAGCGTTCTATGTGCAATACATTCGCGAAAATGAAGTGTGATAACACAGGCGCTAGCACAGCATCCATTAGGATTGGTAATGAAGACAAAGTGTACTTGCTATGTCTCTTTAGTTTCATGAAGGCGTGAATGTACGTCTATGCAATTGAGTACCACCACTGCAAAAAGGAAAACGTACAATTATCAAAGGGGCGGGCGTGAAGCAGATGTTCAAAAAAAAAAGTGTAAAAAGGCAAAATATACAATGTAGCTGAGAGCGGTTTCGACTATTGTTGGGTTAGAGGAAGTTGGGTATATAGGAAGACTGAGCTTACTCCGCCGTCCTCCGGGTTATGAGCCCCTGTTGATTATTAGAGAAGGCCAATTGTGCAGAAGGGCTTTACTTACGGCCTAGAGATTGTGTTAGTGTTGAGCTGTGGATGCAGAGCATGTAAAACACTTACGCGCTTCCGCTGCGCCACTCAGCTTTGTTATTGTTGATATCGAGATTAGAAAACATTAATTATATAAACTGCACCAAATTTAGGACGTAAGCAGCCGGCACTGGAGTGACCAAGAGGACGCGACAAGAAAGGTTCTACATGGCGGGGCAAAGTGGGACTGGTTGATTGAAATCTTACCCCTCACTCCCGAGTTCGGTGGACAAAGAACGAAGGGTCTGTAACAGAACTTGAACGAAGGACAGGTTGTTTATACAATCCGATCTTTGACGTTATAGAAACGTGTATTTCCTTGTCGCTTGCCCTCACCGCAACTCCATCGAGTCGCAGGAAGACGTACTTGGAACGAATTAGGAGTAACTATTGCGGCTGGAACATGGGTAACAAAAACATAGCATGCCACGAATTTCGAACTTTGGAATAGGCGAGTGCAGACGAGATGTGCTCAGAGATTATATACCATCGCAATCAAGATGTTTGCTTTCTGCCACATACATGTTGCTCGAGTCAAGCCAAGCTGGTCGGAGCAAAAGAGGCTAGCGCGATAACGCGTCCCAGCGCGTCCGAAAGTCGCGTCGAACATGCACTTAGCATCTCCCCATACAAACGATGCTACTTCGGTGATTCGATGAGCAATTATTCGCCGGGCATTCCCTCATCATTCGACCCTGCACTACTCTACTCCGAACTCGACCACCCGCAGAACGCGCCTCTACCAGTCTCCTTCTCAGACGACCTCGACGCCCTTCAGCAGTGCATTACCGAGGATCGAGCGAAAAAGACCAGCAAAGGCGTCGTCATTCAACACCGCGCGTGGAACATTGCAGACGTTTTTCGGAGTGAAGGCGACGTCTCAATTGGTACTGCGAGCGCGCACACGCACTCCAGGCGAGACTAACGCGCGCAGACACAGACTCGCCTGTCAGGAAACAGAAGCAGGCCAAAGTCCAGCGCTTCCCCACCGACTCCACGACGGAACTCAGCACCTTCCCTTCTTCACCACCAGCCTACACGATGCCTCTCATCTCGTCACCCGTCGCCTACCCACCGAGCTCTCTGCCACAGGCTCCCTCGCCGAGGAAAAGGAAGCGCTCCTCCGACTCACGTGAGCCACTCAAAGACGTTCCCAACAACAACGCTGTGCGGAAATTCGGAGGTTTCAATGACGACTCGGACGATGAGGATGACATTGCTGCTCTCAAGGAACACTCGCTGAAGAGACGAGCTATCAACACGGTCAAGGACCTGCCGTCCGTCCAAGACGCCTTCACAGAGTACACGTCACCCGCAAGCCAGGACGAGGTTGTAGACCCAGAGATCATACCCGTGGAAGACCTCGACAACTACAGCTTCGCGTCACGGTCGCAGTCACCAGTGAAACGGCCCACCCCCCCTTCCGCCCAGTCAGACAACGGAACGCTCGCGCGCAATTCATCCGGAAAAGCCATCTTCATACCCAAGAAGGCGAAGAAGGAAGTCCTCTCGTACGAGCAGTTGGTAGCAGCGCGCTCCGTGGCGGTCGAAGGGAAGGCGAGGACGAGCTACTACGGCCTCAACATACACGAGCTGATAGACGAGGCCAAAGCGCTCGATGTTGAGAAAGCTTCGCGGCAGACACCCGTGGTCGATGCACCCCAGCAATCCGTGGAAGACGCGGCGAACAAAACCGGCAAGAGCACCCGCACGCTCATGTGGACCGAAAAGTACCGCGCGAAGAAGTTCACAGATCTGGTTGGAGACGAACGCACCCATCGCTCGGTGCTACGGTGGCTCAAGGCGTGGGACCCAATTGTCTTCCCAGGTTCGACCAAGCAAAAGCCAAAAGCCGCAAAGAAGGACTTTGGTGACGAGGAGCATCGGCATCGTAAGATACTGCTTCTTACTGGCCCACCAGGACTCGGAAAGACTACGCTTGCGCACGTATGCGCACGCCAGGCTGGCTACGAAGTGCAAGAGATCAACGCATCCGACGAGCGCAGTAGCCATGTCGTCAAGGGCCGTATACGAGACATGGTCGGCACAGAGAATGTCAGGGGCGTCAGTACCAACACGGCAAATGGCAAAGTGCGCAAGGCAGGCAAGCCAGTCTGCGTTGTCGTAGATGAGGTTGACGGTGTTGTTGGTGGCGGTGGCGGTGGCGGTGGAGGTGGAGGCGAGGGTGGCTTTGTGAAAGCGCTCATTGACCTGATCAACCTGGACGAGAAGAACTCGAAAATGCTCGGACCGCAACAATCAACAACTACTGGCAAGAAGCGAAAGGGCGACAAGTTCCGGCTCCTGCGACCACTCATTCTCATCTGTAACGATCTCTACCATCCATCACTACGGCCGCTGCGGCAGTCTTCGATGGCCGAGATTGTGCACATCCGGAAGCCTGCACTCAATATGGTGGTCACCCGCATCCACGACATATTTGTCAAGGAGGGCATAAATTGCGATTCTGACGGCGTGCGAAGACTATGTGAGGCTACATGGGGCGTGAGCACCAAGAAAGAAGGTGGCACCGGTAGTGGCACAGGCGAAGGAGACATTCGCGGCGTCATGGTGGTCAGTGAGTGGGTAGCAGGGCGGCTGCGATCTTCACAGAACATCAAGTTCAAGGAGAAGCCACACCTCAGCCGGAAATGGATCGAGGACAACTTCATCAACGATCTGCGGCATGGCGGCGGCTCAGCACGGAGTCTGGGTCGTGGAGGTGCGAAAGATGTGGTCGAGCGTGTGTTCAAGGAAGGCGCCGGCTTTCCCAAGCAAGCCGAAACCACGGATGTCCGAACAGCTGCTTCTCGCGCCAAGGCTGGTGTTATTGGCGTTGCAGAAGGTGCGAAACGTCGTGCTATGGATCGTCTGCGAGAGATGGTCGATACAAGCGGCGAATGCGACCGCGTTGTTACTGGTAGGTCGAAGATTTCACAGCCTACAGTTGACCAATCTGCTAATATCACATAGATTGCTTCACTGCATATCCAGAAAAGCCGTTCCAGGATGACACCCTTCTCAGCAAGCCATCCGCTGCCTACGAATGGCTCCACTTTCACGACACCCTGAACGCCGCGGTCCACGGGTCACAAGAGTGGGAGCTGGCACCCTACCTCTCCAACTCTGTGCTCGCTTTTCACAGCTTGTTTGCTTCACCACGCCAACAGAGCTCCAACCCCACAGCCGATCCGGATGTGGTTCCACTGCCTTTCTCGGGACCCGGGGCAAGCTTCGCCGCACTGGAGCAAACCAAAGCCAACCGATCACAGCTCATGGCATTGCAGTCGACGCTGAGCCTTAACCTTGCACGTATGTTCCGCAGCCCTGAAGAAATGGCACTCGAGCTTATCCCATATGCGCTTCGCATGCTGTCACCGGATGTCAAACCTGTCATTGTAAACACGGGTGCATCAGGCACGAAGTCATTCGCCTCAGCGACCGTTCGCAAATCATCCGAGAAGGCACTCGTTAGGAAAGCGGTCGAAGCGATGGCAGCGACCGGCGTGCGATTCGAAAAGTCCCGCATCGAGACGGACGACGTGACGAATCGCAATGCAGGCTTCGTGTGGCGCATGGAGCCATCGCTCGACGCAATAGGCACATTCGAAACGATTACCGGCAAGAAAGAAGAGAAAGTGCGATACGCAGTGCGGAGTGTGCTCGAGCAGGAATGGCGGAAAGAGAGCGCGAGACTTGACATGGAGAACCGGAAGCGGCGTGGTGGACAAACTGAAGCTGATGAGGTTGAAGAAGAGCAGAAGGAGGAGAAGACGAACGAGGAGAAGGCCGCAGAGGCTAATGAGCGGGCTGTGAAGCGCGACTTCTTTGGACGTGTCATTAAGGAGAAGCCATTGATGGAAGGGGAAGAACGGAAGACGAAGGTGGAGAATAAGGGTGGTGATGTGGGGAGGATATGGGTGTCTTTCAACGAGGGCTTCTCGAATGCGGTTAGGAAGCCTGTCACTATTGATGAGCTGCTGAGGGGAATGTAGAGCGTCGGTATGTCCCGGACCTCTAGTCTCCGTCGAGAAGGACCTTTTGATGCATGAATTTTGATAGCAATTGAGCGACCGTTTTTTCCGACCAGCTCGCCTAATTACCCAAATTTCCTTAGCCCAGTGATGTTCCAAGGCGTGCTGAGTGCTTTCTAATGCTACAGGCTCCTTCATGTCGTCATGCCCCACTACCTCAGCTAGCGTGCATGGGACTACACAAATCCTACGCTACCAACACGGCAACGGCGCGTTTCACATCTCCGATAAAATGTTTATAACTTCGAGTAAGCACTGTAACGCAATGCGTAAGGCACCTTCATCATTTCTATGAAAATGGCACCCTTGAGCGTATATCTCGCGTTCTACACTTCCCTCTTCAAAGGTCTGGCCGCACTTGCCTTCGCGCGTGTCTACACATCCCAACGCCCATCGACGCGTGACCTTAACGGCCAGGTCGCCATCATAACAGGCGCAAACAGCGGTATCGGGCTCAGCATCGCAGTACAGCTCGCCAAACAAGGCGCAACCGTCTACCTCGCATGTCGCAATCTCCAACGCGGAGAAAAGGCCGTCGACGAAGTCATCTCAAAAGTTGGTGAAGAGAGCAAAGGGAGAGTACATTGCTGGCAACTTGATACGTCGGATCTGAACTCAGTCCGAAATTTCAGCAAAAGATGGCGTGAAGAGCGGACGAAGATCAACATGCTTGTGCACAACGCCGGCATCGCATCGCCGCCCTCAGGCAGCCCCTCTACCACAAAAGACGGCAAGAGCCTCGTCTACGTGACCAATTTTCTCGGCTCTTTCCTCCTGACGCACCTGCTCGAGGAACATCTCGCTGGCGACGCGCGCATCGTCTTGACAAGCAGTACGGGACATCATGCCGCAGCTGAAATGCCCTTCCTCAAGCCGCAAAAGAGCACACCTACATCACCACCCAGCCTCTTCACACGCCTCAAGAAATCAATTTGCAACACTCTCGGCCTCGAAGTCTCGTCCGCCCCAGAATACGGCCTAAGCAAAGCCCAACAAGTACTCTTCGCCAACCTCTTGCAACATCGCCTCTCATCCCTCGGGCAGGCCCGTACCGCACACGTCTTCACACCAGGCTTCACGTCCACGCCTATCTTCGGCAAATTCGACGTTACGTGGAAAACGTGGTTGGCGAATCCAGTTTTCTCGGCTTTGAAGGCGACGGAGCGGTATGTGGCTGTGAGTACGGATGAGGGTGCTACGACGGGGAGTTGGCTGGCTGCGGGCGAGGTAAGGGACGGGGGTGGGTACTGGGAGTGGCAGAGACGAGAGACGAGTTTGGTGGATTTTATGAGGGATGTGTTGGGGGAGGTGGAGTTTGGGAAGAGGGCGGGAGAGGAGTGGGGACGTTGGGAGAGGGATGCGGGTGTGCAGTGGGAGTGTCCAGTTTAAGCAGGATACTGTATGTTGTCATCTACGAGCGGTAATCAAGATACTCGCGAGGAGTGCGCCGTCGGATCGTAGCGCTGAAAATTGCCTTGTAAACCACCATCGTAGCAATCACGCGCTACTTTTGCTTGATCGAGGCCCCGACGCCTTCGCTTGTATACTCCACGAGGCAGTGTAGCTTGAGATATCCGCCTACATGTTCCTCGTCTTACATGACGTTCAACTCATTTTAGCACGCTAGCACTCCCACCTTCACCTCGATCACCAATTTCTGGACAGTCGCAAGCATGTATAAAAGCCGAGAACATCTGGAATACTACATCAAAACAACACTAAGGTCTCCTAGTGTAGTGGTAGCACATCGCGGGCATACTGGAGACAAGCCGCCAGCTGTGACCCAGTTGGTTGGTCGGGTCTCCAATCGCGAAGGCCTGGATTTGATTTCCAGGGAGACCACAGCTTCCCTTTATTTTCTGTTTAGTGTGTCTTTTTGCCCGGAGTCGCCAACTCTTGCCTCTTGTCCACTGCTGATTCACATTCTCTTCGACTTTTGGGTCGTTTGTATGGCTTTCTCTTTGCTTGAGTGAGGGTCACTAGGACTTTTCTCTCACCCTTTCTTTCATCTTGACTTGTTAGAGTCCTAAGCCTTTGCTCTCGTGTAGGATAAGACGAAACCTTTGCGTCTGCGAAGATCTCAAAGCTCAATTGTTTAATCACGCTCACTCACTCGTGCAAGCCGGCTCCGCCACATCTTCGCCAGCACTGAAAGCATAGCAGCAATGAACAACCAACAAATGCACGCAGACTTGATCGAGAGCGCGGCATATCAGTGTAATTTCCCACTTGCATCAGGTGTCAGCTCTGTTCGTCTTCAGTCTTTATCAGGACGGCAAGTTCGTGATATTATGCCCGAAAAGGAAGCAAGAGGCGTCTTTCAAGCGTTACAAAAACAGAACAAGTCCTTGAGTCTCAGGAATTTCATCACCCTGTAAGCTCGCGCCGATCATGTTATGTCGCAAATGTGCTGCGTTTTTTCTTCCTGGCCGAGATGAAGTGAGGATGAAGCGAAGATGGGAGCGGCAAAAGTTGACGCCACCACGCTATCGCGTTGCTGACTAACGTGGCTTCATCTCCAACGCGACGTCGCCTCTTCTCAATTTGCCAGCTTCTGTGTTCCCATTGCCAACGATGAACAGCACGCATCCGGACATTGTTGCTTCAAACATTCTTGCAGGTTTGTATGTACTCACGTTCGTCTGTGCTTGTCACGCCCCGTCATGGCCGCGCCCGCTGCTGCAAACTGTGGGCAGCCGAAGCCGCCCGATTCGCCCTAGCACAGCGGGATCCCCGCGCATTTTTTCACTCACAAACGTCATCAAACCCATGCAGAAAGATCCATACTTCGGGGTCGATCATCCGAAGCCGGGAATGGCGTCAAGCTTTCCGTTGGGTATATATTTACACTGAGTTGGAGAATGCTATAATCCAACATCTGGCCGGTTGGCGCAATGGTAGCGCGCAGCCCTCCTAAGGCTGAGGCTGTGGGTTCGAGTCCCACATCGGTCGCTTTTTTTTGCACTTCTTTTGCTGCTGTTCTCTACTTTTTAATCTACTTCACGTCGCCTCAAGCATAGCGCTTGTTTTTGCACCAAACTAGCACTTCGGTCGCAGAACTCTTACATGAGACCTCGCCGCTCTTCAGTTCTACGTTGATTGGAACACCGCTTTTGATCAAGGGCATGGTAGGGATGTAATTTCAGGTATCTTAAGCTCTCTCTCTCATCATTCCATTTACAAAATTGCCCAACTGCTTAGGGCATCTGTGCAGCTCGTGGTGGGGCAGATAGGTTTGTTGATCGACCCTTCACCAAAACGTAGATCCAGAAACCTGCACCAACCATCACAACCCTCCAGGTAGTTCAACCTCATTCGACGAAAGAAATTGCCGCCTTCCGAAATTCTCGATCTAGCTATTTCGCAGCACCCTCTTCCAAACCTACGAATCAACCCAGTCATTGACTCATGCATCTTCTTCGATGGCTACAGAGTCATGCTCGACTGCCTGTTTAAAGCCCAGAGGACCTTCCAGCGAGAAGCCGAGCTCCATCTCCGCAAACGTCTCAGCCGTGGTGAAATCAATGGCACGGCCCGGCAGTGTGGCAGGGACAGCGAGCCGAGTGCCATCCTCGCTGTGCATATCCAGAGCCTCTAATTCGCCGCAGAGATCAACGGCGTTCGTGTCGTCATATTGAGCGGACCGCAGCAAAATGAGCTCCACTGGCGCTCGCAGCGACCGACGGCTGCGGGCAATCATCACTGCCTGGTGAAGGTACTGGATGAGTCCGCCGCGCAAGTCAGGTGTGTTGAGCGCCTCTTTCACCTGGATCTGGACTCCGATGTCGACATCGCTTGTCGCGCCGTCATCGTCGTTTTGTTCGTCGAATTTCCCATCGCTGTCCTCGTCAAGGTCTTTGCCTCTCGGTGAATACTGTCAGCCTGGCACCTCAGTTCATACGGTACACTGTGAACTGCACCTCACGTGACTCTGTTAGTCACCTGCTTACTCATCTGGTTGTGTATATAATCGCTCGCTGTAGCTCTCTCAATACAACAACCTTCTGCCTCTTTCTTGTCTGCCCTGTGCTCCCACATCCAACAAATACTAGAACTCGTCCTCCGGTAATTCTGGGAAGTATTAGCTCGACACATCGACTTCAAAGCTGCAGGATGTACATGCCTTTGAAGAGGTGAATTTGGGCATTTGCACCGCGTTTCTTCTTTGGTAAGTACTCCATGCCGTTGACCGCGATAATGATCTCATCCAATATTTGCAGAGCCACGTTGCGACTGCTGATGGCTCATACAGGTTGCCGTAGCACCCATTCTATGACATTCCTGGAGACAACAGCCTGTGCTACGGTTCTGACGGTGCGCGATGTTCGTAGCAGCGCGGTGGAGCAGGTTCGCGTGATCAAGATGAGCACAGGCTTTGCGCCCCACTTCGTAGCAGGTAAGCCGAGACGCGTGTGCACGATCTGGCATGGCAAGAACCCGTACACGATGAGTCTAAGCTCAGCAGGTAGGTCCATGAGGAGGAAGGGCTCCATCGTCGGTCGTATCGCGCTCGGTGGTCGGCTGGTGCGCTGATACGGTGGCGTCAAAAACCGTGTTCTGGTGATGATGGAGTTGGTGCAGTGAGGTGAGAGTGAGATTTCTATCGGCACTGAAGAAAGAGCAAACAACTTTGAAAGTAAGTGCGTGACGTCAGAAAGTGAAAGGTCAAATTTAACTCTCTGTCATGCAACACACGCTATAGATACAGTAACGTTATGGCGTATCAAATCTTGCACATCGCCGTACAAGACACGTTCGAATCGCTCTCGCTGACTGCCGTCAAGGCCACTATGCCACTCGTCGGATACGAAGTGCCATTTGATGCTGGTCCAATAGCAACCTTGACCACTGTGCTCTCGCCAAATTTGGCATGCGCCAAAGCATTCGGCAGACCAACTTTCCAGCTTGCATTATCAACACTGGCAGAGAGACGGTAGATATCAGAGCCGAGGTAGGCAGAGAGATCTTGAGGATGTGGGTTCGTGGCGTTCGCTGGCGCTGTGCCGGTATTCTTGAGGTCAAAGGTGCAGAATGACCCATCAACTGCACCTTCGCTAACCTCCACCCCATGTACAGTAGAAGAAGTGCTATTCGTGGCGGTAGACTTCACGCCAACCGTGTACTTGAGGACGCCATCGTCACGTCTGGTGTCCAGCACGTAAAAGTGCAAGCCGTTCGGAAGATCCTCAACTTCGTATTCACTTCCACTATTGGTGCCGGCGTGGAACAGCGCGTCCACGAGTTGCCTGTAATCCCCGATGGACCAGTATCGGGCAGTACCGTTCGGGTAGTAGAAGTCAACTATATGGGCATCTTCTGGATTCGCATCGACAACCCACTGGAAGGGCTGAGTACGATCGCTGTTTTTCGTCTTGGAAATCATGACGCCTTGAAAAAATCAGTGCTTGTTTCGCATGGTATTCGTATGTGTAGTTCTTACCGGAGTCGGGACAGAAGCTGTCGGCTCCCATGCGATCCACGACTTCCATGTTGTAATTGTTATAATGTCCACCGTCGCAGAGAGCGTCAAAGGAGACGTTGCAGCGAGGCTGGAGGTCACCGCTTGTGCCGAAACTGATGTTGAATCCCATGAGTCCGCCAGCAGGGTCGACGGAGCGGGCGGTAAGCTCGGCGACCACTAGCCCAGATGCAGCAAGACCAGACCTTGAGATTTGCAAGACAGGAGTCTGGTCAATCAGACCGATCTGGTGCTTGTCGCGCATTGTGTGCAGTGAGCCCATCGACGCGCCTTGCACAGGCGGAATTTGCCAGCGGGTGTGAGGCCCTCCAGGACCGTTGAAAGAGCCTCGATCGAGCATGCTGAAGGGGCCGGTGTAGGCGCGGCGCGGAGGCACGCTGTATGGGTTATTGTAGTTGTCGCCAATTCCAAGCAGATGGGAGAGTTCGTGCGCGAAGGTGGCCATACCAGAAGATTCGCCCTGGGTGGATGAACCGCCTCCAGCGTTTGGCCAGATTGTGCTTGCTGCAGCCCAAGATGTCCATTCCACGTACCGTGTGTCTGCCCAATTTGGCAGAGAACTGTTGGCAGGCGGACCGAACTCGTCTGGCACGTCGTCCCTGCTTGCAAACTTCATTTCTCCAAACTCTTGCCATGTCGATGACTCGTCTTGGCCGGCCGAGAGGATGAAAGCTAACTCATACGAGTCTGCGGTAGCGTTGCCAATGTCCCTTCGCCAGGCACCGAGCGCATCTGTGCGAAGATCTACTGAACATGGTGGACCTTCGGGACATGCGTCTTCGTTGAAGCCACCTCTCTCATCGTCAACTCCATATTGGTAGCTTAGTGATGGCATTTTATACGGCCCAAACACTGTCAGATCAACGCCATATTTCCCGAAGCTATCGCCCATCCAGTCTATGCATATCAGTAAACTGCCTTGAAGTAGAAGTTGGATAACGATCATACATTCATGCAGAGTATGACCCTGATTCAGTTCGTTGGGTGTGTTAAGCAGGTCCAAGTAAAACTTCGGCACATCTTCTCTCTTCAATCCCGAAGCCAGTGGTTGCGGATTGCCGAAGATATCAGACTGAGCTGGGAGCGTAACTACGAATGGGGAGTCTGGATAGTCAACAGCAACCATGGCGATCTTGAAGTTCCGATCTCTCCCTCTGCGCGCAGGATCGCCTGCGGGAATCAAACGTACGCAGTTAGTGTTGTCTCACATCCACTTCGTGCATCCCGTACTTACTCCAGTCTGTGGAAGGTGGCGCAACAAACTGCTCCCAAGTCATGTTGTCTGGGTTTACCTAATGTGTAATCGTTAGCACACGGCCAGAATCTAAGCTGCCCAAAAATTCTTACCCAGTTTTGAGGATCAATGGGTGCGAACGGATCCGATCCATCTTGTCTGCGGATCAGAGCTGGAACACCTGTGGCTACATTGAGCAGCGTGCTCGCCAGAACAACCACGGAGGTACGAGCAAGTTTCGGCCCTGCCATCACTGCGATTGTGAGATTCAAGATCGAGATCTCGCACAGGATCAGAAAATAAATTTGGCCTGGCGTGAGAAGAATGGAAGAAAGAAGCAGTAGTAGGCGAATGTTCGTTCATATATAATGCTCGTATCTGCATGCACCCATGACAAACAAACGAGGTGGTTTGTCTGGGGCCGTTCCACGATCAGCCCATGGTACGTAACAATGGCAAAAGTGCTGATGAAAATGGGGAAGTGCCCAGTCGGCTGCCTATTCCAGGCAAGTCAATCCTTGGCTTATCAGTGCCACCTGCTTCTTAAAGCAATGATATGGGGTAGACAATTACAACAGGTCAGAGATAAATGTTGAAGTGACAATAGAAATGGGGCCATGCTGTTGAACGTCGTTGTGTGGGGTGATGGATGTCGTGTAATCATCTCAAGCATTTGGCGTTGGTGCCACAGTGCTTGTCCCAGGCGGTGTGCAGAGCGTGCCACAACACGAAATCTCCGCATTGTCTCTGCACCAATGGAGACAGACAATTGGGGCCATTGCCCTATCTGTGATGCTGCACCAGAGGGTATTTGTTGCTCGATTTTACAGCGTTCGAAGAGCAATGGCACACGAACCGCCAAGCTCCTCTACGTCATGCTTCCTTGGCAGAATAATTTGCAGCCAACCCGAACGCGAACTTTTTGGTGTCGCCGTTTGTTGCTACAACATTCGGCATCTGAAGTTTCGGATATGACAGCTACGACGCGACAGCACGATGGATTTCATGAATTTGATGGAAAAGCGGCTCTCATTATCACTTGCTCTCCTATTAACGCGTGTGCAGCTGGCGATTGCTTCTCGAACATCGTTCCACCCCAGCCAAGTGCTGCACCACTTGTTCCCAGAAGGCCAGCCTAAAACCTCTCCGCATGCGAGATGGAGCCTTGCTTAGCCTCCACCTCCTCAACACGGCGTTCCAGATCCGCCCCTGGGATAAATTCGACCTTCTTCATACCCGGAACGAAGAGTGGCGCGTTCGTGAACAGATAATTCATCTCTTCGAGGGGACGTTTGGCTGTCTCCGGGAGGAAGCAATAGAAAAATATCGCATTCGTCAAGTTGCACACCTGCGAATCGAATCAGTAAGGTATGACTCGAGCGGATCATTCGTACTTACGATGAAAACAATGTAGAATCTCCATCCGATGTTGGACATGGCGATCCCAGTTACCTGACCTATCATCGTGTTGAAAGCGAACGAGGTCATGGTAGCAAGCGACACGCCCTTGGAACGTGTCTTGGTGTCAAACATCTCCGCGGGAATGATCCACGATAGAGGCCCACATGTCGCGCTGAAGCAGAAGTTGTATATCCAGGTGATAACAATGAAACCCCACGCAGCGGCCCTATTGCTGTTCGTACCTGGAGGGAAGACAGCCAGCATAATCGTGGAGATGATGAATGTACACATGTTGCCTAAAGTGTTAGTCTCTCATACAATCAATACATGGAACTCTGCTTACCGAGATTGCCGAGAATGAGGGGCCAGCGACGTCCGAATCTATCGATGAAACAGATGCAGAGGAACTGTGCAACGAGAGCTATCACTGATGAGATGGCCTGGTATTTGAGCGTTTCGTCTCCTGCAATGCCCATTTGTCCATATATTTGGACGCTGTAGTACTGTATGGCAGAGACGCCGGTCATTTGTACAGAGGCCTGGAGAGCACAAGCGAGGAAGAGGCGACGGAAGCAAGCCCGATCCTTGAAAAGCTCCGTATACGACTTTGCTTCGTGCTCACGGTCAAACGTGATCTGCTCTTGGATTTGTTGAAATTCGGCTTGTACCCAGGGATCTTGCTCGTCGCCATGAGCGTGCAATTTAGCGAGATTGCGAAGACCCTCCTCGACTCGGCCGTGATCGATGAGCCAGCGTGGAGACTCCGGAAAGAGAAGAATGAGAGCGGCAAGGAAGACGGCGGGAATGACCTGGATCCCCAGAGGTGTTCGCCACTGCCCGTCGTTGGTCGGGGCAAATCCAACGTACGTTCCTGTCGTTCGTCAGTGATCGTGGGCGCTGAGAAGATGACGCTGTGATCACGTACCGTAAGAGATCCAAGATGCGAGCAGAGCGCCAATACCCAACATGAATTGCACAAGTGCAGTAATGCGACCGCGAATGTCAGGGTGTGCCAACTCTCCTTGGTAGACAGGAATGATCATCACAAGGATACCAACACCTAGACCAGCAATGGCGCGTCCAGAATACAGGTATGAGAGGGCTTGAGCACCTGTCTGGAGAGCGCCCCCAAGACAGAAAACCACAGCCCCTGATAGGATAGTCATTCGTCGTCCTAGCTTGTCTCCCATTGGTCCTGCAACCGCAGCACCGAAGAAAGCACCACCAGTAAAGACCGACACGACAGCACCGGTCTCATTCTCTTGGGGCGTGAATTTCGTCTTGAAGGATTGCGAGGCAATGACTTGCGCGATTACACCCAAGTCGTATCCGTACAGGAGCGAGCCCAAAGATGCAAAGAGACCAACCAGAAACTGCACAGTCAGTCAATTCCATGCGTGGATAGAGGTGATAGCCCATACCTGGTAATACTTTGGAGGGAGCGCCATCTTCAATTCTGCAGTGATTCGAAAATCCTTGAAATCTCGGCAGCTAGAGCAAGGAGCAGGCCCGTGGCAGCTTTTTATATCACTGAAACTACGGCCGGATGCCCTGCGCTCTGCACGAATATCACATGGCGAGCACCAAAGCTGGGGAGCACCATCGCACTACACCTCCCCCAGACTTGGAGCAAAAAGCGGGGATCGACCTCGCACTACGCCTTGATTCACTCCACGGCCCGCCAATATCCATGTCATCGCATGCTTCGAACCGAGGCGAGCAAGCGTTCGGTAGATCCTCCACCGACAAGTTCTTCGCGCCATGCACCGAAAATGCTATTTACCCACAATTACCATGTACCATTCTTGTACCGACGTCATCTTACTGGCGGAAGGCTACTTGGCGTTCATGGTTAGCAGCGGTTATGTGTCTTGTTGTAGCATCGCCTGTGCAATCCTGGAGAGACACCGACATTCTGCCGACATGGTGCATGTGGCGTAATTCCACGAATCGGAGTATTGAGCGGTAGCCACATCTGGAGATTTTCCCGGCGCCCCACGCTTGGTCCCGACGTGGCTTTCGTGACTTCAGGCTCGGTGACATACATCGGTAAGTTCAAAGTACTTGTGTCTGACGTTGAAACCTCTTGTGAAAGTCAAGACTTACACTATGGCGACCTTCACCAAAATCGGAGATCCGGACACTGCTTCCATCACGATTCATCCTTCGCACAAGATTGCGAAGGTGAATGATAACATCTATGGTGGCTTTACAGAGTAAGCGCGGCTGAAACTCAAACTCTACACTGCCCCTCGCTAACCCAGATGCTAGGCACATGGGACGATGCATCTACGGCGGTTAGATTCTGCCACCACGAACAACACGTTAACTTGCTAAGTCGATTTCAGGAATCTATGATCCCGGAAACCCGCTCTCCGATGAGAATGGCTTCCGAAAAGATGTCATTGAAGCATTCAAAGACCTGAATGTGCCCGTGGTCAGATACCCTGGCGGTAACTTCGTCGCTACTTACCATTGGCTTGATGGTGTTGGTCCAAGGGATCAGCGACCGGGCAGGTATGCTCCTGCATCTTGAAACCCTTTTGTGAATGCAATGTTCGCTTATTCTTACCAAGGCCTGAGCTTGCGTGGATCGGCACTGAAAGCAATGAGTTTGGCACTGATGAGTTCATGAAGTGGTGCGAAGCTGTTGGCACTGAACCATACCTGTGTCTCAACTTCGGCACCGGCACTCTCGATGAAGGTATGACACTATCATGACATACCACTGGAATGTTGACGCTGATCACATCAAAAAGCTCTGGGCTGGCTGGAATACTGTAACTCGGACCGTAACTCTTATTACGCTAACCTTCGCCGCAAAAATGGTCGCGAGAAACCATATAACGTAAGTCATGTTGGAGCTTTCCGTCCTCAATTGCATGTTCAGATGTCACGCTTTTCTCTTCGACATCGATCTAAAGCAAGCCGTCATCACTAACGTCACCACAGGTCAAATACTGGGCCCTCGGAAACGAATGCTGGGGCCCCTGGCAAGTCGCCCAACTCACCAAAGAAGACTACGCCAAACAAGCCTACCAATGGGCCAAAGCCCTCAAACTGCTCGACCCGTCCATCACCCTCATCCTGTGCGGTGAAACTGGCTACTCATCCTGGGACTACTACGTGCTGAATCAATGCGTCACCTGGAACATCCACGGCCTAGGCGGCGATCGCACGAAATCCCTCATCGACATGCACAGCATCCACATCTACACCGCTGACAACGAGCATCTACCAAATGCGACCGCGCCACGTGCAGCTGAGCGCGCGATCCAAATGACCAGTGCGCTCATCGATCTCGCGAGGATTGAAAACAAGGTTCCGGAGACGGTGCCCCGGCCGACGATTTGTTTCGATGAGTGGAATGTGTGGGACCCCATTCGCGCACCGGGCGAGGAGGGTGCAGAAGAGAAATACACGTTGTCTGACGCACTCGCTGTCGCGGTCTTTCTGAACGGCTTCATTCGACAGGCGAAAGACATGGGCATGGCGAATATTGCGCAGAGCGTGAACGTCATTTCGCCGCTTATGACGACCAAGGATGGACTGGTCAAGCAAACGATCTGGTGGCCGCTTTGGTTATTTAGCAAGTACATGCGCGGTCACACCGTTGCGCTGAATGTTCGGAGCCCTGAATACACCGGGCGTACAAAACCAGCGTGGGTGCGTGGGACGATTGAGACGCCGTTCCTGGATTGCAGTGCGACGGTTGGGGAAGATGGGTATGTTAATCTGGCGGTGGTTAATGTGAGTGAGAAGGTGGATTATAAAGTTGATTTGGAAGGTGTAAAGGCGGAGGAAGTGCAGGTCTTCACGGTGGGTGGCGAGAACGTGGGTGTGGTGAACACGGAAGGCGAGCAAAAGGTTGGCATTGAGGAGAGTAGTTGGGGCGGAAAAGGGAGATTCACGTTCGGGAAGCATTCGTTCACGCTGCTGAGGTGGAAGGACGAGTAGAAAAGAGTGAGTTCGACGTGTTGGAATGGCTGACGCTGAGAGGGCAGAAACCTGCCGCTTTTGCGACCTTTCGACTTCAACGAACGACGACCCGCCTTTCTCTCCACAGCCAACCGACTTCACAATCAATCTTGCGACGGAGATAGTGCAATGGCCCTCCCACACAGCCACTGAAACGAATCCGCAACCGATGTTGTGCAGGTACTGTTTGCAATTGTATCGTATATACACCTCTATCGTGCGAAGCTCCATCTATAAACCAAAATGATGTCAAGATCGTACAGATGCCTAACTTCGCGAGTCGTGATCCTGGCCCGTGAAGAATACACGGCCAGCTGCAGCCTTCAGGCCAAAACCTAACCCAATCTCAAAGCAACTCGTTATTCAACAATGTAATATGCTATACACCGGAAAATGGCAAAACGCCAAAGCAATAAGAATGTCAAACCGTATCCACAGTTCTGTAGCCCTCGACACTATCCAATGTCGAGGACCTGATTTCGCGCTGTCTCGAGTCCGCCGACTCAAGGGTGTGCGAACTGTAATCGTGCTTCCAGAAGCCTCGGAATCACGACGTTTCTAGTAAAAAATTCAGAAGTCTTCACCGACGTGCAAGCTCAAGAAGGCTTCACACATTCGGCGGCGCTGGTCCTCCAGGAACAAGGACTGGCCAATCGTCAACCCAGTTGACGTAGTTGAAGCCGAAAAAGAACTGCTCGGCCTCGTAGCCTACGCTCTTGCGCACTAGACTTCTTCAGCGAGTGTGTTTCATCGAGAAAACACTCGAGTACTTACCGTAGTGATAGTACATCACCGTACGCTTTGACTTCGGATCAACCATAACACCCTGCCCACCAGGTGCATAGATATCGCCATGGCTCGCCAGAATAGTCGTACCACCGCTCTCCGTCCGACAATCTTTTCCGTCCCTGTCGTGATACGGCCCATTCACAGACTCGCTACGACATACTGCCACGTGGTACTCGTCGCCAGGCGGCATAAGTTCGTGCGCCTTGCGACAACACTGGCCAACGCTGAAGAACATATAGTAGAAGTCGCCTTCCCTGTGCGTAGTCGCACCCTCGACAACCGCGTAGCTCTGCGTGGTGTTGCTGATGATGTTCTTGATGTCTTCCTGCTTGCCCTCCCATGCCATCATTTGTCGAGGCCCGGCAAGCTCGATCTGCTGGATGCCAGACCAGTAGGACCCGAAGGTGAGGTACGCGTGTCCGGCGTTGTCATCGTTCTGGTCCCAGTAGACGTATGGGTCGATGAGATTGTAGTTGCCTTGCGGCAAGCCGATGGAGCCGCGGTCGATCCAGTCGTTGGGGTCGAGGGTTTTGTAGGAGATGGCGACGCCGATTTCGGATTGTTGGGCGCCGATGAAGGAAACGGAGTAGTGGCAGAACCAGACTCCATCGCGACGGAAAATTGAGGGCGCCTAGAGAACGTATGAGCACTGTATGGCGTGAAGGGAGAGTATGACTTACCCAGATGTCCTGGTCGTCACGGAGGTGAATTGCAGTGCCATTTGTCAGTAACGGGCCCTCATTCGTCCATGGGCCCTCGAGGGATGGGGCAGTGGCGATGGTGATGTTGTTGCTAGTCACAAAGCGCCAGTATAGGCCACGGTCGTAGACGATGTTCGGGTCGTGTATCCAGTCGCATACACCCGTACACTTCTCCGGGTCCGGATAGTTGCCAGAAGCTTGGGGACTGTCTGGAACTTGCGGGACTGGACCGGCTTGTACAACTGGCACCGAGCCTGACAATTGCGCTATCAATGGGAGGAGGATGACTCCAAAGGAGAAAGATGAGGCAAACATTGTCGTGGTGGGTCAAGGTATGTTTTGCTCAAATATTGAAACAAAATAGATAACAAAGCCGATTGAATGGATGGTCAGTAGAGTTAGTGGAGGTCAATTCAAGGTCAGGCAGAGGGAATATTTATCCTAGGAGGTGAGTTCAAGGGTCCTTCACAGCCTCGCTGACGTGCTGCGACAGCGGAACTCTGCCTGTGACGTCCTGGCTTTGAACCGTTTGCAACCGGGACGTGGGTGAGAAAAGCCCTTGGCTGTTGCTTGGACGACACGAGGGCAAACCGTAGAGAGTATGCATTCTCATTGCCGAGGAGCGGTCTGCCGCATCGTGAGTCCGAAAGAGGAAACGGGGCCGTCGCAATTGGGCAGCTCTTAACCTTTCAGCTGGACGTGAATGTTTGAGAGCAATTCTGACAGTCATGCGGGCGTTGTCGTGTGATATGGCAAAGCCAGAGAGTCCACATCGTGGCCGCATTCTGCTCGCTATGTGAGCAGCGGTGAGCGCAAGGCTTACATGAATCAATTAGCTATACGCCATATCATTGCGACTGCGTAAATGTTGTAAACAGCATTGGGAGGGCGAACGTTATTCGAGCGTCTTCGCTCCACTCTACGGTACCGCAGGCGTGTATCCCCAACATCTTATGCTGAGCATCTCTCAACGCGCGGGCATATGCATGTGTATGTTACGTTCAAAGTAGTACCAGTGATGTCAGGCCCGAGCCTCGGATTGCGAATTTGGTCTCCAGTCACACAATTACAGCCACGTGCTGTGCGTTCGTTGGACAAGGCTTACGAACGTCGATGGTATGACGTTCCACGAACCCGCTGGGTAGTATCAGCGAGTTTCGTCCACTAAGTAATTCTTGCTAGACGTCTAGACGAGGAAGTGGAAAGCACGTACGTAACAGATCGTTCGTTCACTGGTGATGCATATGATTGGCGCGTTGCGGTATGCTCGTCTCTGATCTGATCAATGGTATTTCATTCTGATCCGATGACCCGGATACGAACGTGGCTGCTACCACAGTCGGTACGTCGTGCTACAGAACGCCTGTTTGTCGCCAAAATGATCATGTTAGAACGGTCGCCTTTTCGCTCCGGCAGCACGCATAGTCGTAGTGGCGACATGCCTTGTTATTGTAGTATTAAGGTCAAATACATACCACCCTAGACTACTCCCCTTACTCAGTCGATATACTTTAGTTCGGCGCCTTATAACCGTCCACATCGGTGCTAGTGCTCCACTTCTCAAACTTCTTGACGTTCTCCCTGTACGAATCCAGCTTTTGGTTGATGAGCGAGTACGCGTCGGTACCGACTATACAACGGATCGGTGGGTCGTCCATAACCGCCAAGTCGTAGAAAACTTTAGCAGCTTTTGAGGGATCACCTGCTTGTGTACCGTTGCGTTCTCCCATTGCCTTCTTGGCATCGATGTGGTCGTAGGCTGGATGCTTGATTTCGCCGAAGTCCATGCTACGTCCGGCCCAGTCAGTCCTGAAGCCTCCTGGTTCAATGCAGGTAAATTTGATGTTCCATTCAGGTTTGACTTCTTTGGCAATTGTCTCAGTGAAAGCTTCAACAGCCCATTTGCTTGCGCAGTAGATGCTGAAGGTTGGGACACCTGTTGGGGTCAGACGTTGTTGTGAGGTGTATGCTGGAGCGCCCTACCAATTTGACCACCAATGGAGGTGACGTTTTGGATGACACCGCCAGTCTTGAGTTCACGCATGGTCTCCATGGCCTTGCGAGTGACGTCCATCAGACCGAAGTAGTTGATCTCCATCTGCTGTCTGATTTGCTTTTCAGAAAGAGTCTCGAATGGTCCACTGAGTCCGTATCTGACAACGAATTGTCAAATTAGCTTCACTACACCGGAGACACATGTGAACGCTTACCCCGCATTGTTGACGACGACATCAACACGCTTGAACTTCTTCACGGCTGCGTCGAAAGCCTTGTCGATAGACTCTTTCCTTGTGACATCGAGGTCGACAAGTAGACTGTTGGAGTCTGAGGCGTCGGGGAACGAGAGCTTGGAGCTGTTGCGGGCAGTAGCGACGCAGTAGTCGCCGTTTTGCAGAACGACCTTGACTAGCTCCGAGCCGAAGCCGGTAGATGTACCTGTGATAAGGAAGACGCGGGGTGCCATCGTGCTTGTTTGGTGATTGATACAGGTTGGAATGATTACGAATAGATAAAAAACGTACGACCTACGATGTCTTTATAACATGATCTCGAGGGCTAGTGTACATCCCCAGTCCTCCTTACGTCAGGTAGCATGGCCACATGCAATGAAGTTCATATGCTCGGAGGCCCATCCGGCGACGGCATGGTGCTAGAGCACAATGGTGGACGGTGGGCACGTTTGCTTAGTGACGTCGACATTTCATTCTAATCTCCAGCTAACGCCGTCTCGCAGCATTGAGCCATGCCGAAGTACGATGGGATTGCGGGGCACGCTTATCTCAAGGTATGGCAATTGGAGAGGACGTTGTCCGGTATCTTTGTGCCTCTATACTTCGTACAGGAATTCCCGGTGGCTACCGGTGGTGCACAAGGTGCTCGAACACAAGCGAGTGACGGAGCTTTGTCGTGCGTGCGTACGAAGGACGATGAAGCAGAGAATGCCAACGAGACATCCAAAAACATTCGGAACATGTCAGCTCGACAGTTGTCGAGATGGAAACAGCTCGATGATGTGCTAGGCCAGAAGAGGAGACATAATGGAAGGTGGTGGTGGCCAAGGCAACGCGTCGATGGAAGCGGCTAGCGCAAGACGCGACTGCCACTTTACGCGCTTCGTTCCTTCCAACCATGCCTGCCCCTCAATCGCGATAGCAACAGCGACGCACATCAACACCACGGTTCTACACCACCACTTACGGTTTTTGGACAGTAGACTTCGCTCACAACACCTCCGCATTTGTAATTGAGGACAGTCACTGCCCACGCCAGCCCACGCAGCATGTCTGTGCCAGCCATCAGGGATGAGGACAAGCAGCGGCGCATGCGACTTGCGCAGGAGTTCCTCGATCCAGGTATGCTTGATGAAAGCATGAGATGAGAACATTGGAGGCTAACATACCGTACAGATGATGTCACAAAGCGAAGCTACCGGCCAGACATCTTGGTCATGCTCAATCGTGGTTTGCGGAGACTTACGGTATGTCCATAATTGCTCGAGGAAGGCGCACATGTTGACATGATACAGGTCAGCCTAGACGAGATCCGGTCACACAATCGCGAAATTGCCGACGGCCTCCTCAACGAGCCCTTCGACTTCACCGAAGCCTTCGATACCGCCCTGAAGAGCGTGGTAGCCACCTTCACGGATAGGCCCAAGGCCGAGACTGGCGACGATGTGGTATACTACTGCGCATACATTGGTAGCTTTGGCGAGTACTCGTGCAATCCGCGCACACTTGGCTCAAACCAGCTGAACCACATGGTGTCGCTCGAGGGCATTGTCACAAAAACATCGCTTGTGCGGCCAAAGGTAGTCAAGAGCGTGCACTACAACGAAAATCAGCGAAAGTTCCACGTCCGGCAGTACCAGGATCAGACCATGACGACAGGCGCAGCGAGTTCGAGCGTGTACCCAACAGAGGACGAAGACGGCAATCCACTGGTCACAGAGTACGGCTACTGCACTTATCGCGACCACCAGACCATCTCCATCCAGGAGATGCCCGAACGTGCACCTGCCGGTCAGCTGCCCCGTTCAGTCGACGTAATCATGGACGACGACCTCGTAGACCGCGTCAAGCCAGGAGACAGGATCCAGATGGTCGGCATCTATCGATCACTCGGGAGCCGCAATGCTGGGTCTGGGAGCTCGACCTTCCGCACGCTGATTTTGGCCAACAACGTCATCTTGCTCTCCTCCAAATCCGGGGGTGGTATCGCGCAGGTCAACATTACCGACACGGACATTCGCAACATCAACAAGATTGCCAAGAACAAGCGCGTCTTCGAGATGTTGGCACAATCGCTCGCTCCCTCCATATACGGCCACGACTACATCAAGAAGGCAATTCTCCTGCTCCTGCTTGGTGGCCAGGAGAAGAACCTGGCCAACGGTACCCATCTCAGGGGAGACATCAACATTTTGATGGTCGGCGATCCTTCCACAGCCAAGTCTCAGCTTCTACGCTTCGTACTGAATACTGCCCCTCTCGCCATCGCTACCACCGGTCGTGGCTCCTCCGGTGTCGGTCTCACAGCAGCTGTGACCCAAGACAAGGAGACTGGCGAGCGCCGCCTTGAAGCTGGTGCCATGGTTCTTGCAGATCGTGGCGTCGTGTGTATCGATGAGTTCGACAAAATGTCCGATGTCGATCGAGTCGCCATTCACGAAGTAATGGAACAGCAGACGGTGACCATTGCCAAGGCTGGTATTCATACTTCGCTCAACGCTCGGTGCAGTGTCATCGCGGCAGCCAACCCTATCTTTGGTCAATACGATATCCACAAGGACCCGCATCGCAACATTGCCCTCCCCGATTCTCTCCTCTCCCGTTTCGATTTGCTCTTCGTTGTTACAGATGACATTGAAGATGCGCGAGATCGACAGATCTCCGAGCACGTATTGCGCATGCACCGATACCGCCAACCCGGCACAGAGGAAGGCGCACCTGTTCGCGAGGACGGTGCTCAGCTTCTTGGTGTTGGTCTTGAGGTTGACACTGACGCCAATCGTCCAACTGAAATCTACGAGAAGTTCAATCCCATGCTGCACTCTGGTGTTACCATCACTGTCGGGCGAGGCGCATCGCGGAGGACCGAAGTCTTGAGCATTCCCTTCATCAAGAAGTACATTCAGTACGCCAAGCGCGAGAAGCCAATTCTCACCAAGGGAGCAGCAGATCACATTGTATCCGTGTACTCTGCGCTACGAAACGACGAGCTCGACTCAGGCACGCGACGAACATCACCCATCACAGCCCGTACCCTCGAGACACTCATCCGTCTATCCACTGCACACGCCAAGGCGCGTTTGTCAAAGCGAGTGGAAAAGAAAGATGCCGATGTTGCTGAGAATGTCCTACGCTTCGCGCTTTTCAAGGAAGTTGTCGAAGACGACCGCCGCAAGCGTAGGCGAACTGCTCGCGATACAGATGCCATGTCGACAGACGGTGAATCGTCAGATGGCGACAATGACGAGGATGGCGACGAAGCAGAAGCTGCACCATCTCGCAGCACCGGCGGTCCTTCTACCCGCGGCCAACGAGCAGGGACCACACGCACACCCGCACCTGATGACGGTGTCGATGAAGAAGACGACGATAATGAGGACCTCTACAACGTCACACCACGAACACAGCGCACTAGCGGTCGTACGCAATCCTCACGACCAGCCGCCTCGTCCTCACAATTTAGCGCCGCATCCTCACAGCCAGAATCACAACTTCCCGCCACACAGACTGATTCGCAGGACTCGCAAGGCATCGCACCAGCGCGTCTTCAGATCTTCCAGACTGCGCTTGGACAGCTCATTGATGGTCCACTGTTCGCCAACGATGCTGCTGATGTGGAGCCGCTCGTCGCTGCTGTCAACGCAAGGCTGGGCAGCGGCGCGGGACGAGCTGCGTTTGGCGAGGACGAAGCGGAGAAGGCGCTTGAGGCACTCAGCGAGAAGAACAAGATCATGTACTCTGGTGGTATTGTGTATAAGATCTAGACGGATAAAGACGTTACGTAGGCTACGAAGTGATACCCTCGATGACAGGGCTGGACGAATTGGCTCATACTAGCGGCGTTTTGCAGAATACGAACTACCACACGATTGATTGTTCTCTCCTGCTCTCGCCGTGCCTTGCCTTGTGCATCTAGAGACTTTGCCGATCACCCTCATGCAGGTACGTCAGCTAAACCTTATCCCCGGGATACCTCAACGTCATGGCCAGAGACTAACGCGTCAACCTATATACATGCCGCTATGGACATTACAAACCAACATGCAATGATGATGTATTGGTGCGACACACAGATGATTGAAACATCAGACTTTTCTTGGACCACCACTGATTCTCGCATTCATCGACAACATGCGTTCACTCCTCATACAAGGCCTCGCTGTACTCAGCACAGCAACAGCACAGGTCACGTGCCAGAATAGTTCGCAGACGATACTGCGGACTGATTCTGGGAGGTATGGGCCTGAGCTTGAGGAGTATCACTACTATTACGACCAATGGCCCATTGGCCTCGCCATCTCCTCAGCCGGTCGTTTCTTCGCCTCCTACACCCGCGGCAACTACACCTACACGCTCGGTGAGGTTGTCAACAAGACTGTTGAGCGACCGTATCCCTCCGCGGGCTTAAACTTACCGCCATCCCAATTGAACACAACCTGGAACGCCATCCCGTTTGGCAGCAACAACAGCACCGGCCTCATCAGTGTGCAGGCGCTGTACATTACTCCAAAGAACGATAGGCGCGATGAAACGCTTTGGGTCGTGGATACAGGCCGTCCGACTGTCATGGGCGACGAGGGCCCCATGATGCCGTACGCGCAACCTGGTGGTCCCAAAATCCTAGGTATTTCGTTATCCAACGACTCCGTCTACGCTACATACACGTTCCCAGTTTCCGTGCATTTCCCAGACAGCTACATGAACGACATACGCTTTGACCTGCGGCCCAACATCACGAGTGGAGGCCAAGGTGTAGCGTATATTGTGGACAGCAGCGACGAGGGCAGACCCGGGTTCATCATGTTGGATCTCGCAACGGGCGAGAGCTGGAGGCGGTTGACGCAGCACCCCAGCACTCTGCGCGTAGACCGCGACGTGCCTTCATACTTCGGAAATCCATTTTATCAGCGCACGATGGGCGTGCCTGTTCAGACGCTGCGCGAGGGATTGGATGGTTTGCAGATTACACCGGATGGGAGTCGGATGTTTTACTCGCCGCTAACATCCGACTATCTGTATAGCATACCAACTGCCAACCTCTTAGCAAGAACGGAAGACGATGCGCTCGCTGAGATAAAAGCAAAAGTACGTTTATGAGAATGATATGAGGGCGAACATGTATTGACAAAGCAGAACAACGTCACGAATCATGGACAGAGAGGCGGCAACGCGAACGGTTTTGAGGGCGACTCCAATGGCCTGATTTACCAGTTGATACCCGAGCACAACGCTGTGTATGCGTACAATGCCGCGACGCTGCAGACTGAGCCCTTCATTCGCGATCCGCGTATCTTGTGGCCTGATGGCGCGACGATTGGGGAGGATGGGTACATGTACTTGAACATCAACCAGCTGCCGTATCAGCCGATGTGGAATAACGGGAGTGATTTGAAGACGTATCCGGGCGCAGTGTTGCGGTGCAAGTTGCCGAACGACGGAGGAAAGATTAGGGGGTTGGCGTAGGACATTGAGCAGGGCAAAATTCATAGATGTAGCTAACGAACGTCGTGCATTCAGCTTGCTAGACGCGCATTCTGATATTGTTACAATAAGCTACCAACACATTCCCTACAAAGCATTCCCAGCCCAAACCTTAGGCTGATGCTGAGACTGCACATTAGCCCTATTCCCCTTCGCCTCCTCGTACGTGACATTAACGCTCCTCTCAAATAAGATAGCCTCCTCGCTATCACTGTCCTTTACGTGAGTTGTCGCACCCTTCCTATCGTCATCAAACGAACTTAGCGGAATGCCGCCGTCCCTGAACGTATCGAGCGTGCGTTTCGCACCGGTACTGCCAAAAGTGCGCGGCGCATTGGGGTTCGAGAAGCCACCACCGTGCGGACGTAACTTGCTGGCTTTGCTGCCTGATGAGGATTCGCCGATGAGGCGGGGCGCGAAGTGCTTGAAGAACCGACGTAGGGTTGGTAGGCAGCAGCACATGATGAGGAGGTTGGCTTCGATAAAGCTGATGTACTGTTAGATCTGGACAGTAGCTGGGCGAAGAGGTGAGACTTACATCCACATCGAGCCTTCTCCAATCACCCATGTTTGATCCGCCGTCGTCAACGAAGGCAGTAGGATGATCAGGCGCACGATGGACGTAACGATCGTGCTGTTCCCGGTCAGTATAAACTTCCATGGTGAGATGAGTGTATACATACATGGACCCAACTCCAAAGATGCCCACCAACCCCAGCTTCTGCTTATTCGGCATCTGGAGTTTGAGCACCGTCGGAATTGGAATACCCAGCAACATCACATCTGTCGCAATGCCAATGACAGCTTGAGCAATGTAGATACCACCTCGATTAATGCACACTGCGGTAGGCAGAAGCAAAGGATCCCAGCTCGCTGCTATCGGTTTGCACGCGAAAAGCAGGCTGAAGAAGATGGACGTGTATGCCCCGACAGTCACTGCGAGAGTGAACCAGACGAATGCCTGGAAGATCTTGTTGGGGTTGATGCGTTTGTAAAACAAGCAGAGTGCGCATTTTGCTGCTGCGGTACCGATGGCGTAGAGCAGTGGTGCGGCGAGAATGATCTGGATTCTTTGTCAGTCTCATGCTTCACTGCGCGTCCGTTTCCAACTTACCCGTGAGAAGAAGGCGTATTTCTCAATGCTGATCTCAAAAGCATGCCGCCCGTTTGCTCCGTGAGCAAAGCCTAGCAGCAGACATATCTGTGTGCCCAAGCAGAAGAGCCAAGCAACAATGACTATGCCTGGGCGATGTCAACAGAAATTCTGCGTTAAAATGTGTGAGAACTCACCATCTTCTATCTGGAACTGCTTTACGATCACAGTCTTCGTGTACAGCCGCTGGAGCAGGAAGAGGAACGCCAGAGACATTTCCACTGCAGCTACAATGTACGATTGGTTGACATAATTCTGCTGCGGGTTGTCGAAGTCCACGACATATCCCTCCGGCGCAGGGATAATCGTGATAGTTCCATTGGTGTCCGTCATCGTTCAGAACTGGCAGTGCGATCAAAATATGGATGGAGTTCGACACGCGGAAGTCGAATCCGGCGTGACTCTGGGTACAATGGAGTAGAGTGGGACGTGGGGATAAGACAGAAATAAGGTTCAAGAAGTAAGGCTATCCCCAGAAACGAGACCGTTCAACCCACTGAGTTCGTCCTTTAAACCCCTCCAGGCGCGCAACAGGGCATTTGCTTTGACAGGAGCTGTCAGGAGACGCGTGCGCCCAACAGGCTGCGAACCACGCTCCCCGCGCCAATAAGATACTTGACAGCCCGGCCTGAGACTACCAACCGTCTAGTGTTGTGGGTCAAACCGATCGCTGCCTTTTTCGCAGTCCTCAATCATAACCTCGTCGAGCGTGGGAGATATAGCCCGAAATCCTCCTATATCGACTATCCCATCGGTACTTCGGGGTATCGATTCATGGACATTATCATGTTCGATCTCAACAATGCTAGATCTTCCACATTACATAGCTTTCGCAAGCATAGGAGTCAGACACGTGCCCGTGACATGACACCAGAAGGAACGCTCACTGTCTATTGTAGGGAACGAGCTCGTACTCCGTACACCGCTTCGAATCGAATTGCAGGTCAACATGAATCATGCTCATCGTTTTTTCCCATGCTAGCTGACGGCGAGTGGCAGGCGCGCCGTTGTCGTCGTTCGTTTGCGCCGGTAGTCAAGGTAGTCCCTTCCCAAACCAGCGGGTCGGGCGGTTGCCAAGATGTCAAGCGAGTCAGAGTGCCGGGCCGCCTGACATGGAGCCGCTGAAAATTTCCTCACCAGACGATCTTGATTACTTGAGGTCTAGTGATGCTATGAAGAGGTATTGGTACGTCCGAGAGATGGCTGGCGCGGACTAGATGCTGAGACTCTGCCTAAGGACGTGGACTCCGTTTTCACGAGAAGTAGAGCGCATGTGTCTGCCCAAGCGTTGATGTTCCTAATTCTCTTCGATAAAAATGTTAAAGTGTACCGGTGTTAAGACGCAGGTACGCAGAGTCATGTTACCGCGATTCCGCGCTGGCATGGGGATCGTCTATCAAGCAAGGTAACTACATCAGTAGATTCAGTACGCATCAGGGAAAGGCCCGACAGCGGCACCCTTCCCCGTGGCAGTAAGTTAGTCGGCATGCGCATTCATGCGGCATGCGGCATGCCGTTTGTCGCGGTGTCAAGAATTTGTGGGTAAGGCAACGAAAGAAGTAATGAGGCGAATATT
>Ga0265780_10001373_pt1 | contig 34347 bp, 26 predicted proteins | sample P1T30metagenome_FD_192432 | JGI IMG/M metagenome (GOLD analysis project Ga0265780, IMG submission 192432) | Plant litter microbial communities from East Loma Ridge, Irvine, California - P1 T30 | ecosystem: Environmental > Terrestrial > Plant litter > Unclassified | place: USA: California...
TTCAGGCGAAATAGTCGCCATGAAGCTCGAATCAATAACTTGTAAAACAAATTCTACCTTGATGTATGTGGAACTCAAGTTCACTATGAATATTCGTATCCCATAGGGAAGAAGCTTACACTATGTCCTCAATCGCAGCCTTTGCATCTTCCCTACTATCTCTACTTCCTCTCCCTAATCCCCATCCCACCCCCACTCACCCCACTCACACCTCCATTATCCTCTCCATATTCCCACTCCCTCCCAACCACATCTTCCCACACCTCCCAACTATCCCACCACTAAGCCACCGACCCCTGCCTAGCAGCCGCCGCATCATCCGGACTATTCGCCTCCAGCGCCGCCAAAATACTGTTCAAATCCTCGCCGCCCTGGGCTTGTGGCGCGACTTGGCGACGCAGCTTCAGCTTCATAGCGGAAGCAGCGGCGTCGGCGTCTTCGGGGTTGTTGAGGCGCAGGGCTTCGAGGATGGAGGTTACGTCGTCGGTTGGGTTGGTAGCTGTGATGAAGGGTTAGTGAGTGGGAAGAGAGATAGGATGAATTTGGTGATTGGAGGACGAGGTAAGGGGAAATTAGGGAGAAGGGTAGTGTACGGACCGGATGCTGCGAAGACGGCGCTTGAGAAAGCGAGAGACGCGATGAGGGAGGTGAAACGCATTTTGGGTATTGTGATTGGGTTTGTTTGTGGGAGAGGGAATGAAAGATTTGTTGTAAGGTAATGAAGTGGCCAGCACAAGGATTGAAAGTTGTATGTATTGCAGGAAAGACTCGTCTGGAAAAGCAAGCTATATACTCTTCACAGACCGGCAACGACAGCTAAGCTTTGCAACAGCTTGTGCAAAAGCTTGTCTTACGACTCTAGCAGTTTCACGGCGATACCAAGACCGCGTGGTTCTGCATCGATTGTGACCAGATGCTCGACAGTGGTTTGGTTTCCGACGTCGATGATGGCGATGGTCTAGCGGCACGTGTTTCGGATGGATCCTCACCATGTGACAAACGCGGTTTGAAACACGATGTCCTCCTCCATGCCACATTTCCAAGACGTAAGAAGCTCTCAAGCTTTGTGTCAAATTGTGCATGGCGTGCAGCACGTTGCATTTTCGCTGCAAAAGGTCCATAGCCACAGCAAATGTCTGACGCGGATGGTGCAGCGTCCACTTCAGCCTCTTGCACAATCTATGCGAGATCTTCTATATACTGTAGGCATCTACCGCCGTTGTGATCATCGTGATGATGGAGCGTGGCTTGCCGTCGAAGTTCGCGGTTTTCGGTTCGACATGTGGCCGGGAATGCGTAGGTTCGACGTCTTCGTATGCGGATGGATCGCAAGCCAGAACTAGGTTCGCACCTACTCATGAATTAGTCACAAAGGGCTGGAGTGACGACAGCAGACTCACAGTACTCGTGATAGGTTTGTTGACCCGGTAGTGTCAGTTACCAGCTCATAAACCTGGGTTAACCACAGCTTCATTCTGCCTCCGAGGACCTATAGAACTAGTACATCATGTCTATGATATACGCGTTCATCACCATGAAGGTCGCAGTGTGCCACGCCTGGCTGTTGTGGTGATATTGAGCCATGGGTGCGTGGCTGCTTGGGTGTAGCTGCACGGCGGAGCTATCGCGAAGCGGTCAGGGCAGCCATTGAATGTTCTGAAGTATGTCGATAGCGAAATGCAATGCTCTTCATGAGGTTGAGCAAGAAACACAGACTTCCTGCGCGTTGTGTTGCGTGCTAGAGCCGTCGATACGCTCAAGCGTCAGGAGCTGAGGTTGAACAAAAGGCTTGGCATTTGAAAGCTGGTCAGTTCCGATCATGGGCAGCTCGAGCATGGCATTTGCATCACGTAGCGCACTTGTGAAAGCCCGGATTACGGCTGCCAGAACTCAATTGAGTCGATTGAGCTCAAAATCACCCAGCCACAGACGTCACTGCGCTCGGAAGAGCTCCAACTCGATAGTGAAGGAAGTGGTAGCTTGCTCTTCAGATTGATCGTCTAAAGTACATGTTTTACACAATCCGCCCGGCCACATAGATGGGAAAAGAGGTAGTCGTCCGTATGCACACACCCATCCGCACCTTTCCACCTAGCGGCTGCTCCATACCGAGGACCCGAGATATCCGAAGATCGATGTGCATGCACATATCTACGCGACGTAGAGGAGCAAGAAGGACATCATGAGCGCGAAGAGACCAGTGGCCTCAGCGAAGGCGAAACCGAGAACGGCGTACTGGAAGAGCTGACCCCTGAGGGAGGGGTTGCGGGCGACACCCTGGATGAGACCTCCAAACACCGTGCCGATACCGACACCGGCTCCGGCAAGACCAATAGTAGCGAGACCGGCACCCTGAATCTTGGCGGCAGCGACCATGGCGGCGGCGGTAGACTCGGCGACGATGCCACGCTTCTGGATGACGTTGCGGGCGGCGTTCTGGCGGAAGGCGCTGCGGACAACGAGGCTGTTCTGGGTGGGCTGGCGGGCTGCGAGATGAGAGTCAATGGCTGCACGAGTAGGGTGATGGAGCTCAATGGGTGCAATTGCTGATTGCACCTCACCGACTGCGTGCGCGCGACGTACCAGCGTTGGAGAAGCCACGGGCGGCCACGCGGGCGGCGCCGAAGGAGCGGGCAATGGGAGCAACCATTCTGACGGTGTTGGCGGTCGGAGTGGAGATGAGTTGGGGATGAATTGGGGCTGCAATGGATGGCAGGTGGTTGAGGGAGGAGGAGGAGAAGAACCTTTTCGCGCATTAACAGCTCGAGCTGGGGCCTCTTTACTTGGCGCCGACAAACGTGGTTAGCCTCCAATTTCGCCCGACACCTCATCTCCAAGACAACGCTGTTCACTTGTAGATAACTTTTTTTACTTCACGTTTCCGAAGATATTAATGCGTGTGCTACATCGTGCGCGCTTTGTATTGAGTTCTCTGGCTTGAGAGCAGCCGCAATGGCTGACAACAGATGCGACTTCGGCTTGAGCTCCAGTGGTCCGATAACAACATCAAAACATCTACACCTCGGTCTTGCAATGACAGCACATAAAGGTGCCTGAATCTGTCACGTCAGTCTTTGAGATACGGTGAACGCGAGATGCGGCGATTCGAAAGATACAGAGCGCCTATACACACAGCAAGTCTGCACAATTCGGATATCAATCATTCCACAAGCAGGCCACTTTCACTACTCCTTACATATGTCAACGTGCAGTGAACAGCGACGCAGCGAAGACCCTGGAAGTAAATCACCGGTCATAACATCTACAGGCTAACCGTCATCTTTGTCCTGTACTTCGCCGGCAGCGACATCCTCAGCTACGACCTCTCGAACTAGGAAGATTTCTTTAAGATAGTAGAATATCTATCTGGTCTTTCCTCTGCGTCTGTATGGATGTGGAACGTACCCGGCGATCTTCAATTCTCCACGTCGATTAGTCTACCCGTCAAGCTCCTTGATCATCAGTCGTAGCCTTTACTTGTTTTTTTCTCACTCATCGTTCTGTTACACGCACTATCTCGTACTGAACCAAGTATACAGCACTCTCACATAGTCATTAGTCATGTTACTCAACCGAGTTGGAAGTGTTTGTACTTGCATACCGACTGCCATATACTAAGATGCTGAGCTGTTCAATGGACTGAACTCTCAAAGTGGACATCACACCAAGTGAAGCAACCAACTCCCGCTCTATGGCACAATTCACGCGACGAAGTATGGATTAAATGATTCTTCCAGTTATCTCAGTTTCAAGCGACCCTTGCAGAATTATGCCCCGTGGGTATGGTGCTTAGAGGCACTTTCGAAATTGTTCATGGCTTCATCAATCCCAACAGCAAGCTCATTTTCGCAATACACCCCATTACATTCCAAGAGCATGAGAGAAATACACACCAGTCCCACCATGTTCACGAAATCACTATACCAATCGACTATCTATCTAGGCGCCCAGGCTCTAAAATCTCACTACCTACCACATACATCAAAAACACTACCGTGCCACATCTACATAGGCAGCACCACATATACACCAGCCCCATACCACATCAAACACACTACACAACACAACACAACACCCACCCCCAAAACCATGGGCCAATCCCCCTCGCACCCCATCCCAAACACTCCCCTCACCATAATCGGCGCCGGCCTGCCCCGCACCGGAACATCCTCCTTCACCCGCGCCTTATCCACCCTCCTCTCCGCCCCAATCTACCACGGCGGAACACAATGCACTCTCGGCCCCGAGGTAGAGATAAAATCCTGGATCGACCTTTTATCCGCTTGGCCGCCCAAATGTCAATCCGATGAGGATACCATCAAGCGCGTGTTGAAAGCGAGACTAGATGGATATGCAGGCGTAACGGATGCGCCGTGTAACGGTCTCGTCGAGGAGTTGATGGAAATGTATCCCGATGCGGTGGTTATATGTACGGTGAGGGATGCGGATGCGTGGGTGGAAAGTATGAGCGTTGTCGCGAACGCAGCGACATTACGCTTCCTTGCATTCATACTCTACTTAGTACCCACGATGCGGTATTTCCCTGCTTATGTCGACGGCTTGAGAAAGCAATGGGTCGCGCTCTACGGGCGTCCGGAGCCTGCGACTCGACATCATTGGGAGTCACACATGCTTTATCTGCGCCGCGTGGTACCGCCCGAGAAACTGTACTTTTACGACGTAAAGGAGGGCTGGGAGCCTCTGTGCAAAATCCTAGACAAGCCTGTTCCCACAACGGCTTTTCCGCGCATAAACGATAGCAAGGCTATCGACGACCTAGCGCGGAAAATGGTGCTGAAAGGACTGCTGAGGTGGGCGGTGTGGATTGGGGTGTGTGGGCTTGGGTTTGTGGTGGGGTGGTGGATTGGGAGGCCTGGTTACTAGAAGTGAAGTGTTTCGAGGGCAGGAAGTTTGTTGGTATTGGTAACAAAACAGATACTTTTTTGGATTTAGTCTGTCGTAGCCGTGATCTGGTTCTCATATTCCCCATGGTATTCAAGCAGGGGATTCAAAATGCAAAAAGCCGAAGCTCAGCTCAGCTCAGCTCGATCGATTCCGACTTGGAGAAAGTTAATTCAGACATTAAGCTTGGTCGTGTCATCACGACCACACGTCCCGACTTTCATCTCCCTTTCCCATCCCATCCCAGAACATGCCCGCACATAATCGTCGTTAAGATATTGCGTCCCCTTCATCCCTCATCCCACACTCACTCCGCCATAGCATTAATCGGGCTGCCCGCCCTCGACTCATCCACAAGATCGCTGAACCTCGCCTTCTTATGCCTCGGCCCATCCTCCAACTCATCCAACCTCCTCTTCAGCCCCTCCTCCCTAGCCTTACACTCCTCCAACTCCAGCCTCAACATCTTCTCCGTCTCGCGCGCCGCGCCCTCACTGCCCTCCAGCTCCGTGACGCGGTTTCTGAACAAGTCGTTGATGAGTTCCATTTCGCTGACGCGAGTCTTCAGAGCGGTGTTCTGGGCGGTGAGGGAGTCGTAGGATAGAGGCTCGAGGTTGGGAGAGTGTGGGTTGTGCGGGTTTTGGTGGTGGTGGTGGTGGTAGACTTCGCCGTTTAGGGCTTGCTCGAACATGTGCTGCGGCGCGATGTTGGAAGGGTGCAGGAAATTGGGCGTGCCGGTGCGGCTGACGGGGGACTGGGAGCGCGAGGAGAGGGGTGGGGGTGGGAGCGTGTTGGGGTGTGAGGCGGAGAGGCCGTTTGTATCTGCCTGGTGGATCGTTAGATATGAATAAGGGTAAACAAGAAAGGGAGGACATGACATACCTTCTTCCTCACGCCCGGCGCCCCCGTCTTCACACGATTCCGACTCTTGATAACATCCGTCTTCAAGCTAATCGGCCTCGCCCTGCCGTGCAGCTTGAGGAAAAGCCCGCACGCATTACACAGCACAGCGCCCGTCTCGTCGCGGCGCCAGAGCGGCGTGGTGCTCGTGGAGCAGTTGCCACAGACAGGCTGTACACACAAACGTCAGCTAACAACTTCACAATCATCCGTCCACCCTTCGTTGCTCGCGCAACCGGCTACCGGTATCGATAAGAAGCCCCAAAAAACCTCAAACACTATCGCGATAAAGAGTAAGAAACAATACACATACCGGCGCTCCAGGCTGTCCCCCACTCGTCGCAGGCGCGGACGTCGCGTACGCCATAGGTTTGCTGGTCTCCATGTTAGTCCTGTCGAGCCCGTTGTCGCGTAAAGCTGAAAGGTGCAAAGGTGCGAAGTGACCGCCAAGGCTCTTATGTCAGCAGTCGACGCCCAGCGACCCCTTCCTTTCCTCTCACTGACAACTTCAACAAAACGTACCTCGGTGGCGACGGCATGCGATTGACCGGCGTGTCTATCCTCGCAGTCGTGTTACCATTACCATTACTTCCATCCCCATTCGCACCCCCATTCCCACCTCCATCCCCCTTATTCCCACTCCCATTCCCATCACCCGCACTACCCACCGCCACACTAGCAAGCGTCGACAGCGCAGGTAACTGAATCGAACAGCAACTCCCCTGCCTCTGCTGCGTAGAACCTGGCCTCTTGAGCGACGGCAACTGTTTATCCTCCACACTCACACTCGCGGGTGGTGTTTTTATAGCAGGTAAATCGAAAGCGTGGCGCCGGAACGGGTCCGCGGCATGGAGCCGGGGGAGGAAGGATGGTGACGCCGTGGTTGGGGATTTGGGGGGAGAAGGCGCGGAGCGCTTCTCTCTCGTGTGGTGGGATGGGGAGGGAGGGAGGGGGAGGGGTGGTGTTGTCTGAAATGAGCGTGTGGTGTGGTAGATATTAAGTACTGTATTGTAAAAGAGCGTGTATGTGTAAATAAAAGAGCGACAATCGAGCGTAAGTGTAAAAGAGCGTGGTCAGACAGACAAAAGAGCGTGTCCGTTGTCTGTCAAGAGAATTCAACGAAATTGGAGATTGGAGATTGAGATACCCTACGTGGGTACATACATTTCTCAGCGCGTGCCCCTTATCCGCAATCCACCACCCCCCTAGCATAGGTACTATCGATACCACCGCGCAGCAGCCTTAAGATTGTGCTAATTACATGGCCTGTACCTGCAGCACCGAAGCGCCTCACGTCTGCATTCAGCGTTGTTGTTTTACTGCTGGTTGTACAGAGCGTTTGCCTGCATCGTGCTCACTGTCTTGAATTCTGTGTGTACGGCATAGGAATATACAAATACATAAGCATCACAAGACAATTCAAGCAAGAACCATCTCTACATCCACCTTCCCAACGTCTACATGCACGCCACGCCAACGATCTCCCTCATGCAGGGAAACGCCCGTCGATGTCGTGTTCCCCGCAAGGCGCGTGTGGTGCATGTCTGATACGACCGTTTTTACCCCTGAGGCTCTGGCCCCACACATCGCAGCTGAGCCAATCACACGCGCCCCGTGAGCAATCTGAACATGTCGCGAACACACGACACGACATCAAAGCGCGAACGGTCACAACGGTTGGATGTTTCGACGTCAACATGTGTGGTTCGGCGGCTACGTATCTACGCATCTACGCATCTCACCAGAACCAGATAGATAGATACCCCAGATCAAACAGGCTCGACGCATTGGTCGGATACCGACACTCATTTCTCCTGCACCACCTATCTACCAAACGAGAACCATCCCTTCTTCGGCGCCGCTTCCTCAGCCCTCTTTTTCTCCTCGACCTTAACTTCCTGCTTAACCGGAGCAGCTGCGCTACGACCAGGATACTCAACGTAATTCCACGCCACGTCCAGAAACAATGGCTTGACAGGCACAGGCTTGAGTTTCGGCGGCCAAGTAACCAAGTTCTTGAGATCGACGGTGCCGGAGGCCGGGTATTCGTTCAAGCGCTCGACGACGGGGACGCCGGGGTTGGATGTGTGATCGGGGCTGGAGGTGAGCTGAGACAGTGCGACGACGCCTCTATAGTGCGAGGTTAGGTTTGTGAGGCGCTGTTTGAGATGTTGTGTCTGGGTTTCTGCGACGGCTAGTTTTGGCGCTGGGGATGGTGATGGCGAGGCGGAAGTCTGGGATGAGAGTGACAGGGCGCGGTTGCACAGCGCCAGTGCGGATTTTGGATTCGAGAGGAAGGCGTGTGAGTGCGAGAGGTTCAGGCACTTGAGCGCCTGGAAATATGCGCGCTGGCCGTCTAGCTCGGCGACGAAGCCTGTGTCGCGCACGGCGCCGCGCAGGTCCTTGACCGAGTCGATGCTCTGGAGTATAGCGTCGTACAGGGCTATGCGCTCGCGTAGGCGGGCGAGTTTGCGGCCCGTTGGCTCTTCGCGCTCCGTCCATTCCTTTCCGTCTTTGCGTGGTCGGCGGGGCTTTTGGGGCGGGTTTGGTGGGAAGGTGAGGCCGTCGTCGGCGCCGATTAGGACTCTGTTGCGTCCTACGCGCCAGGAGATGAGGTCGTAGTTTACGGCGAGGCTTGTGACGCGGAGGTCTTGCATGCGTGCGTCGCCTTCGTCTACGCCCTCTTTTTCGAGCTCTTCGATGGCTTGCTTTGTTGCGTCTACGGCGTCTTGGCTCGCGATGAGGATGTCGTCGTAGGCGTTTGCGCGGTCTTTTGAGGAGAGGGAGGAGCTCGATGACTGGTCCAGAACAGATGATGCGGCGTCGACGGAGACTAGAGCCTGGCCGATGGCAGCATCCACGATGTTCGCCGTGCGGCCACGCCATGTGATCTTGGTGTCTAGATCCCGTTAGAATCGAAGGCGAAGGGTGTAGAACAACTTACGGGCTGCTGATGCGTCTTCCTCCTCCAATGCCGCCGGGTCGAGCTGCTGGACAGACTTGACCAATCCCGCGTCATCTTTGGGAAAGAACTTCCTGGCAATGGCCGGTACGCCCACCGTTCTTGGTATCCTCGCCTGGTACGCGGCATAGCGTATGCTGGGGTCTGTTGTTCCAGCGAGTACCTCCTTGAACAGGTCCTTCTTGGTGGCCTTTAGCAGAGAACTGTAGATGATCCTCGCGGCAGAGAAGTTGGTCAGACACGTGTTCCAGCGCTGCGGCGACGCATTCTTTGCCTTGATGCCCTCTGCCTGCTTCTCGAACTCTTCCGCGCCAGCCAGGGCATATCGATAGGCCTTTGCCTCGAGCAGGTCTGTGTCAGTCGCCCCGCTGGCAGAAGTGTCGGACAGCAGCTCTTCCACCTGCTTCGCCGTCTCCACTGCCCTATGTAGGCGCGAGAGGATGTGCTTGCGGGTGGAGCCGGTGATGTTCTTGTCGGCGTTGTCTTCGGAGTGCGAGGCCTTTACGGCCATTGCTTGCGCCCATGTCCGCTCTGAAGTGAGGAGGAGGATGTGCAGGTACTCCTTGTCCTTTGCAATGTCCTCGGCGGTGACGGCGGCCTTTGCAGCGTATTTGGCATTCTTTGGGGTTGCCCGCCCGAGCTTCTTCTGCACGATGCGCAGGCGGCGAGACACCTGGCCGTGGTACGTGTCGTGGTCGCCCAGCAGGAACGCCGACTCGCGGAAGCCGGCGACGAAGTGCGTGATATCCATGGCGGCGTGAGGTTGGGGGGGGAGTCGAATGTATGTACAATGTGAGTGTCAATGTGTGAGGGGCACTTCCGAGCGTGCGCTAAGAGCGAGGTACAGCATCGTGTGATGTCGCGCTCCAACTTTTTTTGGACTTATCATAGACATTCTGGCCGCCATTGCCACACGCCTGCGCCCATTTTCTGACCGTTGCATTGTGCCATAGTCTTTTTTTCCTTTCAGCACAACTACAACACATAGTTCCTCACGTTTTGTTCACACATCCTCCGCAGTCCACAAGGAGGCGGCATGCCATCCCGTGAGCTCCTACTGCCACCAATACAACCGCCACGGCGAACAACCCTAGCAGTACCAGTTCGAACGCACGTGTATCAGTATCGATAGTCCGTGGCGGCCTCATCTCGTTCCTGGCGGCTCGGGTGATGCTCGAGCGGGCTTCGACATGCCTCGAAACCGGCGGACGCCAGCTTCTTCGCGCCCCCAGACGATGCCTGCGCACCCGGCGAATGCTGCACTCGGCCTTCTGGCACCACGGTGCAAGCGATCTCAGCCTCCCAATATGGTGGGCGGCATCCTCGATTCTCCAAGGCGGAAGTGGTGACGTTGACGACCGCTCGGCACGAACAGCACCCTCTGCAGCAGCAGTATCATATGACGGCGCACCGTTGGACTTCCTGTACCCCAAGAAGACGCTGGCTCTTCTGAAGAAGCTGTCTATTCCCGGACACGACGCCTCCAAGCAACGGCGTCGACAGCTCCAGCAACCACCAGTTCGATCTTTCACAACGAGCCGAGAGCAACCTCAGCGCAATGAAGAGGCGGCATTGCAGGCAGAGGAAAACATGGCTGCATTGGCGCAGAAATTGCCTGCTGCTCACGGCTTGATCGACCTGCTTGACAAGAATGATATTGGGAGGCACGAGGAGGCGTGGCAATTGTACGCTGCCATTCCTGCGGCACGCCTCGAGCATCAGGAGTCTGCAAGTCTCCGAGTGGCCCTCATAGATTACCTCGCCCAAAGCGACGACCCCAATATGTCGAGTCGAGTTCTCGAGCTTTTCGCGCAAATACCTGCAGACCACCTTCTGGCTTCGTCATACCGAGCCGCCGTTGCTGCGTACATATCTTTGCGAATGGTCGGGCCGGCTCTGCAGCTGCTCGAGGATGCGCCGTCCGAAATCGATCTACGCGACATTGGCATCGACGTGGTGCTGAAGCGCACCATCGCGGACGAGCAGTGGGACCTCAGTCTCCGCGTCTTCAGACTTTTCCTTAGTCACACTCCTTTCATCGGTCGGCTCCATACACCCGTCTACATACGTAATGGTAGTCTGATGCCAGAAGTCTGGAACGGTGTAGCGACTTTGCCCGGACTTTCAGAACATGTAAAGTCATTTTGGGGGCACGTGCGTGAGTACAGGCACGAACTGATGTCGTCGTTCGAATCCGAGGAAGCCTTGTCTTTGTTCACGCAGGCCTTCGTACCGCAGGTAGTTGACCACATTCTGCGCGATCGCGATCTGGACGAGTCGATGATGATAAAGCGCATCGATGTGCTTTTCAAAGACTTGCGTCTGGCGCAAATTCCTGCTCCAGCCTGTTATGAATTTGCGATCAAGAGTCTCCTCGATTTCCAACAAGGTCGCGATGGAAGCAAGATCCCGAAGCTATTCAAAAAGCTGTACGTGCGGTATCGGCAGCTGTGTCTCGATTCGCAGACGGACAAGGACCGGATCAGACCATCCACATCTGTTCTGAGGAACATGATTGTCTACCACGGCGATTACGATGAGTTGGAAGAAGTCGACGAGTTGATGAAAACTTTTCACACTTTCTACCCAAATAAGCCATACACCTTTGGCCTGAACAGGTACTTGATTCACATGTATGCGAGCAATGGCAAGGTGGCAGAGGTGCAGAAGCATTTTAAGGAGCTGCAGGCAAACTACCCGAAGCAGGTCGATCTCGAACGCTTATCAGCTCTTCTTTATGTGCGTGCTCGGCATGGAGATGTCGAGGAGACTCTTGTCGAGTTCAATCGCATCGGCGGCGAGTTTGGAATGGTCCCAGACCTCGCTTGCTGGAACATATTGCTGTTCGCCTATTGTCGCGCCGATGATCTCGACGGAGCCCTTGGATGCTTCAACTCCTGCATAGACAGTGGTCTTTCCCCGGACGTGACCACCTTCGGTACCTTGCTTGATCTCTGTGCACAGAGAGGCGACGTCGAGGCCTTCGAAGCTTTGTTTACAAGAGGGAAACAGATGGGTGTTGCATTGGCGCAGGACGTGCGGGCTAGATCTGGCTATGTTCAAGCATTTCTAAATGCAGGTGATCCGGAAGGCGCAGGGGCCATTGCTCAAGGTATGCTCAGGAGTTGGCAGGCAGGCAGCTTGCGCGGCCACCCCCTCACTCATACTTGGAACCTGCTTATCCAGCACCATGCCCTGGATCGCGACCTCGTGGCGGCTCGGCAACGGTATCGAGAGATGGCCGAGAACGGTATCCCCGTGGATTCCTGGACATATGGCAGCTTGATGAGGGCTTTGGTCGAGGCCAAGCAGACAAACGCAGCCTATGCGCTTTTGAGGAAGACGATGCCGAATAACGACATCCCTGTGCACGCATTGCACTACGCTATCGTCATGACGGGCTTTTTGAGGGAAGGCGGACAGGGGCAACTCGACCTGGCCGTGAACGCGTACAACCACATGAAGAGCCACAACATTGTTCAGACGGAAGGATATTGGGAATCAACCATCCGCACCTTGGCAAAATACGAGAGGACAAGGCTGGATTACAAGCACAAGGACCCAACACATCGGCTCCGGATACTCGAAAGCGCCGTCGAAAGCATGCTCATCGACTCCGTCCGAGGCCACCGCGTCCACCGCGAACCGCGACACTCCAGAGAACTCAATCCGCGCAGCTACGCCGGCTCCGTGCAAGCCGCCTACGGCCTCATGATTTCTTTCTACGCCCAGCGCGGCTCATACAAGCACGCGGTGAACATCATGAAGAAGGCCGAGCAAGCCAGGGGCTCCAACGCCAAAGACATCACCCTCCCGCTCTCACTCATTACAGGCACAATGGAAGCGCACCTCCGCGCCGGCGAGTTCTCCGAAGTCGCCAAGGGGTGGAATCTTGCGCGCACATCTGCCGCACGCCTCACAAAGACACTCCACCAAGCCGTTTCTCCTGCCCCAGTCGCTGACGACTCCACGTCTCTACTCGATACCGCCGTGCGCGAAGCCTACGAGCAGTCCTACATCTCCCCGAACCGACGCAACGTCCTGTACAAGGCCGCGCGCGTGTACATGCGCAGTCTCCTGCATCCCCAGAACCCAGACCCCAACGCGCTCGCCGAAGCGCAAGTCACCATACGTGACGCCCTAGTCAACGGTTACGCCCTCGACACTTTCACCTGGAACGAATATATCGCTGCCCTCGCGTCACACGACATCATCCTCGCGTTCAAAACCTGCGAAACGTACCTCATGCCCGGCTTTCCTGGGTGGCGCGAACTGCACCCGGGCTACGTGCGCAAGGACAGGCTTGGGTATCAGTGGACGGAGCTCAGGCATTATGAGGTCGGGAGGAGCGGCATGATGCCGCGGTATAAAACGCTTGTGGCGCTGGCGGCGGGGCTGAAGAGGGTCAGGGAGGATGAGAGGAATGGGATTGGGTATATTGAGGAAAAGGTTGGGGTTGGGGGTGGGGGTATATGGACGAGGGAGGTGTTGCAGAATGAGGCGGCGTCGGTGGTGAGGGCGATTGAGACTATGCCTAGGACGGGGGATGCGGTGCAGGTGGCGTATTTTGGGGGGTAGGGAGGGGTGTAGATGTTTTGTATTGTGTTGTTGAGATGAACGTATATATAGAATGTATATACTAAAGCGATAGATTTTGTATCATGATAAAGTATCATGAATTCCCTCGCCGCACTGTCATACGAGCCCACCATATCCGCTCGTCTCTCATGACCATCGGATAGTATAGCGCCTACAGTCCATCCAGCCTTACAATTCGATGCTAGCGCTCGAGTGCGTCATGGCGAGTCGTTGCGCAATGATAGGGAAGATAGAGCACGTTGATGGCATGAGGCGTGCTGGAATCCTTTTCAGCAAGTTGGAAGAATAAGGAAATAGTGTACTGTGGAAAAGCATTCGGCTGAAGATGAACTTTTGACGGGTACTAGGGGTGGAAGGGGCGCGGTAAATTAGTGAATGTACTGGGATGAATTGAGAGAGAAGGGAATTTGTGAGTGTGTTGCGTGTTTAGATTTTCATGAAGGAAGGTGTCATATGTGGATTTTACGGGCGTCAGTGGATGAAGAGAAAAGCTGAACTTTCCGAAACTTGACTCGCAAGTCAGAGTACAATCCTGAAGTATTTTGAAGTATCTCAGTACGTTAACAGAATCTAGATAATGAGTTGGTAATGTCGCGAAGATAGCCAGGCTCCCTTCAACGGAGTTGAGGCCGCCCAAAGTACAGCAGCCGCCGACAAAAAAAATTAGAATGTAACGAAAGGCAGGGCTCATAGTCGTTTAGGTCACGCTGCGCTGTGGTGGTAGAGAGATTCATGCAAAAAAGAAGCATAAAAAAGAATATGTTGACACGAGAGGGGTTCGAACTGCACGATTGTTAGATTGATGCTAGATGGACAGAAAGCCAGGAGACTTGCCCCTCGCGACTTGCGTCAATAGTGTTAGAAGCCAAAGCTTAAAACTACCGCCTTAGACCACTCGGCCATCGTGTCGGGTTGTTGATTGGACAAGAATTCTCAAATAAGATAAATATATATTAGATTATCATTTTTTGGAGCGAACACGAAGTCTTACTACATTAGAGATAATCGTAAACGTTAAACCAGTAGTGAAAGAGTAGTGAGGGGAAGGGGTTCGATGTCTTTGTGCGGGGTTCATATGCAGCTGACATGCGGGGCATTTCACGCTTGTGACTCTTCAACACTGCGCAAGTACATCACCATGCATGGCTCGAAAGACCCAGCAAGTAACTTGAATATTCCTTCACGGTTTTACTATGGCTTCCGGCTCTCACGTAAATCTTCTGACCCTCGTGGCCTCACCACGAAGCACCGCCAGCGAAGGTGCCTGTAAGCCAACGACAACACGTGAAGCGGCAGGCAAACTCTCCAAAGAACGTCAAAACTAGCTAATTTTCACTGAGCTGCAATAAAGAGCAGGTTATAGCGACTACATCCTCGACTCAAATCATAGAGCGAGAACTCTCGAGCTCCGTTTTCATGCCGCATTCATCACAGCCTCTCACCCGACCACAACGCTGTAACAAACTACACACTACCTCTCAACACAACACACAATCAAAATTACGTCTCATTCGAACTCCAAGCCTATTTCGAAGCCTCACTTCACAAAGCCCCGGAAATAAACCGCGCTGACAAGCGCAAAACCCCACAACAAGTATATGCTCAATCACCACCGCTGACCGTACACATTTAGCTCTCCATCATCATCAGCAACACCCGATCTCACCAATAAGCATCATCTCATCAACCCAATCGAAGTTCATTCATCAGGCCCCCAAAGTGCGTCCGCAGCCACCCGACACACCCAATCAACGCCCTCGCTTCGCGAAATCCTGCTCGTCTAAGCCTTACATTCCGCTGCTGATGTTGATTGGTCGGTTCGCTTACTAGAGAGCGCAGTTTTGAGTATATGTATACATCGACGCGCAAAGTTTCGAGTGACATCAAGCACTTTCTTATACATTTCTGCAGTTGGATATCTACAATTCGGTACTGATCATACTCATCAATTCGAATATTTCCAACTACACGCACGTCTTGAATGGTGGTACCAATTCGATCAACCACAACCTTCTACTTCCTTCCTCCCAAACAAACAACCCAGCCAGCCAAAATGTCCGCAGTCCTCACCCTCCAGATAATACACGCTTTATTCCCATCTCTACGCTCTTCCACCACATCCACCAGTACCACACCTTCCACCACGCTATCCAGCCCTAGGCCCTCCATATCTTCCATTCCAACAATACACATCTCCCCCGCCGAAGACCTCGAATTACGCCCATTGTTACGCGCACTCAATACACGATCTACTCGCAGGCGATCAAGTTCAAGTTCGAGTTCCACGATAGGACGACACCAATACGAAGACCCACCAAGAACAAGCAAGCAACTCCAATGACCTATCAAAAACGCAGCCATCAACGAACCGAGGCCTACAGCCATTATTACAACGCAGCGACACACCAGGCTTTTCCCAACAGTACCACCACAAAACACAAGAAAAGCAACTGTCCGAATGGGAATCGTGAAAAGAATAGACAGAGAACGAGGATGTTTTTTGTTATACTTTGCGTGCGCAGCGGTTGAACAATATGACTGTTACTATGGCTGTCTTTGTCACGAACGTGACTGGGCGAGCTATAGATAAGCCAGAAAGATGGGTCTTTGCGGGAGGAACTTGGTGTGAGAAACGCGTCTCGAAAACGCAGCCCACCGAATCGAGGCGGGGGGATTGGTTGACTGATGGAGATTGACTGATGGAGAAAAGTAAACTCATGGGCTTGGAGATCTGGGAAAGTCCCGTATGAGCACATGCGCATGTAACGCAGTCAAGAAACAATCCACACACACACGTCTCTTTTCCTCGACTTCATTCCCATCACCTCGCACAACCGCCTCGAGGAGCAAATTTTTAATCAAATACATGCGGAGCAAGCTGGGGCCGTAGCTCTGCCACACAAATCCCCATCTCTCTACATATCTACCCGCACTCCACCCCACCCCACGCTATGACCATTCCCGTCCCCAACGCAGCGACCACGACTCACGCACATACAGCCCGCGATCTCCATCGCGTACATCCCAATCGCCCTGATCAACACCCTCATACCCAGCGCCTCCGCGTCCCCTACCCCTACCACCACGCTTGCCACGTCCCCTCCCACGACCGCGTCCTCTACCCCTACTATCGTGCTCCGGCTCACGCACCCACTGGTGTCCGTCCTCGGCTGAGAGATCTTTGCTTGCGCGACGGGGAGGCTCAGCGTCGGGAGTTCGGGAGTTATGACTCCAGACATCTCCCTTGTTCGCGCCAGTAGCTTTCTTCTGGTGCTTGTGCTTGTGTTCCCTTGCTGGTAGTTCAGGGGCGGGAGACAGTAAGCGCGCGCGATCCGGATGCACGGCTGGTCCAGCGGCAGGAGGTAGTGGCATGTCCAAGTCGCGCAGATCGTCGAAGGATAGAGTAGTAGAGGCGTGGGGTTGTGCGCGGTAGTCGGGTGATCGAACTGCCCGGCCACGGCCACGACCACGGCCACGCCCTCGTCCGGGGCGGTAGCTGTCTATGTCTCTTGTCTTTTCGCGCGGCGGACTGTAATCGGTTCGGGTTCCTCGTAGCGGACTAAAGAGGCCTTGCAGATCTGCGAAGTCAACTTGCGATGAGCTGCGATATCCATCGTTGAGATAGCCATGGCGCCCAGTTTCTGCTTCACGCTCATAGCCTGCATCGCCATGTGGCGAGCGCCGGTACTCCGGAGCATCGATATATGCGTCCCTACCATCATTCCACTCGGCACGTGGTGAGCGCCGATGTTCCGGAGCGTTGAGACATGCATCGTATCGGTGCTCTTCACCAGCCCAAGCATGATCCTGAGATGGCCGACGAGCCTCGTAGCCGCACTGAAAGTCGTTCCGGTCGTAGTGAGAAGACTGCCCACGTCCAAGTCCTCTCGCCATCTTGCCTGGTGGTCGCGCAGGAAGGTTATGCTGGGGACGGGCGACCGGCATTTCGACTTCGCCGCCATCGTTGCGATAGCTTGGCCATTGTTGACCAACCAGGTCCTCGCCACGCCCGCGTGCTTGTACAGCATACTCTGCCTGCGGAGGTAACTGCGCAGCTCCATGACGCTTGCGAAACGTATCCCAATATGATGTCGGCGCAGCATTCTTCTTTGGGGACGATTCGTCATCGCCATGGTTTTTTCCATCCAGTTCCTTTTGGCGCGGATGGTCCTGATGGCGCGGAGATTCCTGGTAAGAAGGTTTAGCCTAGTCCCGGTCCACGACCGGGCAGCAAAGCAACGCAACGCAACGCAAAAGATCCAAGCGCGAAAATCCATTTCATACTCAACGCACTCTGCTTCTCTTTTCACCGACATCATTCGGCACTTCAACTTCGTACTCTTCTTCCTCAACACGGTGGAACTTATCCACCTCCTCATGCTCATTGCGCGCGCGAGCAGCGTGCAGCATGAATCTAACAGTGCCGTTCTGGCCACGCACGCCTATAGCCGAAGTCGCGCCGGGGGATATAGCGCCAGGCGTAGCGGGTGTGTTGGTGCTTGTTGCGTTGACGCCGTTGCGTGGCTTGGGGGATGTAGTATCGGGTGTGTAGAGGGCGTAGCGCGGGATGTTGGCGGCAGACGCTTCTTGGTTCAGGCCGATGCGGATGTTGATGAATGCTTCGAGTGTATAGAGTGGTCCGACAGCCGTCGAGCCGCGGTGATGCGTGTACAGGTCCAGCAAATCGAGCAGTGTCTCCATGACTTCAGCTCGGCTTGTTGCCCACTTGCTGTACCTCATCACGCCTGCGTCTACCATCCGCGTAGTGTCCATGTCGTGTAGGCGCGCTGCGAGCTCTACACACGCAATCGCCAGTGTCGGCGTGCTTTGCTTGAGCGGTGCGAATGTCTTGTATAGGTCGATGCTGAGGTTCCATGCCGTCTTTGAGGCGTTGTTCCGGTCGAGTCTTAATGCGCGTGCGAGCTTGACCATGAGCTTTTGGGGGTAGCGGTTGCGGAAGTCGAAGCCGGCGCTTTCCAGCATGAGGCGTTCGAGGCCTATGATGAGCTTGGAGTGGTTCTCGAAGCGCTGCGAAAGTGTTAGTAACGCCCGACATTGTTCAGAGATTGATGTACTGGATCATCGCTGCTCAAGCTCTCCCCATGCCCAGCCTTCAGATTCCAGTTGGCGCACAGAATCTCACGACTCTTCTTGAGCGTGTCCTCGATCTTGCATGCCGTGAACAGCGCCGCAGCACTTGCATCCGCCCAGTTGTACTCGTTGTCCGAGTGCAGCAGCCGGAACTTGTGGTAGTATATGACGGCGGTGTTGAACGTGCGGATAGGCAGTTGCAGCGCGCGGCGCACTTGGTCGATCCACGCTACACCCTGTAGGCGTACGGCGTCCTCTTGGGCGTCGCTCATGTTTACCTCCTTGAGGCATTTTTGTATGCGCGACTGCAGGATGTATGGCTTTGCGACTTCGATGTAGGATGGGTGAGGGCCGGGGCGCTCCGTTTCGGGGGGCGTAGCGACGGGCGCCATGATGTCGAGCTGATACGCGTTCGCAAGGTTTGTGAAGCCGCTGGAGCTAGGTGGTTTTGAGTGGTGTCGCAGTTGTGGTGGTGAACAGGCGTGACTAAGCTGCAGCTTCTCTAAGTTAACTTAAGTTACGCGGGGATAGCGCGCTAGTGATGCATCGGCACGTGTGAAGCTAGCTCCGAGCATGAAAGCATGCGCACGATGTGGAAGCAGCCAGATCAAATGCAAAGACATTTCAAAGTTCAGGTCAATGGCCGTAACTTCAAGCAACCCACAATTCACCTGGGCATGTCTCACTCGCATCCCGCCAGCAGCACCGCAACATCACGAAAACCACAAAGCTGTTCACAGTATCCCATTCTCCTCCATTCTACTATTACTTCTCCCATCCTCATGCGTTGCTCATCACCGCCCACAGTGGGCTTCCCATCCCCGTCCAAGTCGTAGCCCAGACCACAGACAACCTCTAGAGGATTGCCAAACCAATGATTAGGTATAAAGTAAAAAACACGACCACCATCTTTTGAACTCCAAGAATGTAGATGCAAATGCCAGAATCGCTAAAAGGGTGCGGAACGAAGAAACTATGAGGCGCGGTTCTTGAAGGTGAGGAAGCAGTCGTCCTGAGGGATTTAGTATATATGCAAGTGGGGATGAGATGGGAGGGCGTACCATGGGGAAGATAGTGGCAAACACCTTAATCACCTCACTTTGATCGGTGACCTTGTGGTTCCAGTCCAGCATCATACTAGCCTTGCCAATCATGAGCATCAAATTGTCCTGAGCATATGTCTGGCCCAGGCAGTAATGTGGGCCGGTGCCAAACACGAGCCAGTTCTTCGTTTGCTGGTCAGCGGTACCCGAGATCCATCGCTCGGGCTCGTATGAGTCAGGGTTGGGGTAGGCCTCCTCGTCGTGGAGCGCGAGGTAGGTGGTAGGAACGATCATGGAGCCCTTGGGGACGGTGTACTCGGGTGTCACTGGGAAGTCCTTCTTGGCCAGGTAGGGGACCATGATGACTGGTGGGCGGTAGCGGAGGACCTCCTTGACGACGGCGCGGGTCCAGGGAAGCTTCTCGAGCGCGTCGAGAGAGATGGGTGCGTGGATGTCGCCGTTGCGGGCGTTGATGTTCTCCTCGCGAACCTTTGCGAGGAACTCTGGACGATCAGCCATGATCTGGAAGAGCCATGTGGCGGCCGACGAAGTGGCGTCCTGGGAGGCGAAGAGGAAGGTGAAGATGGTCATGGAGATTTCGAGGTCGCTGAACCAGCGAATGACCATGGATGGCTTCTCCGACTGGTCAACGTTCTCGCCAGCTTCGACCCTCTTGCGATACTTCTCCGACTCAATCATGTTCTCGACCCAGAAGTCGAGGATGCATTCCTTCTTGCCACCCGCGGCCATGCGGACCTTGGCCTTCGCAGCGCACTTGGAGAACTCGTCGAGCACCATGTCGGCCGCCTTCTTGCCGTACCAGCTCTTGGTGAAGGGCAGGATGATGGGGAAGTTGACGAGCTCGAGCGCAGCGGTGATCAGGTAGTAGTCGTCGGCGATCTTCTTGACAGCCTCCTCCGACATGTAGTGTCCGACAAAAGTCCTGCAGCTCACCGCGGTGATGAGGAAGCGGAACTGATGCATCCATGGGATGTGCTCGCCCTTGTTCTCCACCTGCGAGAGGTTCACCCAGCGCTCAAAATACTTGTTGTAGATTTCCTCCTGGCCGGGCAGATATTGTTCGAGCGCCTGGCGGGTGAAGAGGCCATTGAGACCCTTGCGGTAGTCGACGTGGGCCTTGCCATCGAGGAAGACCCAATTGTCGGGGCGCAGGAGCTTGTGGGCGGCGTCGACGACGCAGGGCTTGACGTATGAGGGCGAGTTGAAGCATTTACGGGCCATTTCGCGAGAAGAGGCGAGGACGACGAATCTGCCTCATGTGTCAGTGTCTCTGCAACGACTGGAATTGGGGGCACGGAGGCACGTACTTGTGAAAGACAGAGACGCAGCTAAGCGGGCCAGACGTCCACTGAGCGTGGTACTTCTTGAAGTCGGGCTTGACCGAGTCCATGAAGGGACCGATAAAGGGCATCTTGAATGTAGTACCTGCAATTGAAGCCTTTTGGTAGATGTACATGACTGTGCGACTGTCAGTGGCGCTCGGCGCATTGTGAGAGACAATTCGTACACTGGTCGTATGCCACGGCGCACACGAAGAGCGTGAACAGCACCGTCCACACGCTCATGCCATTGACAATGGTCGTGAGGAAACTGCTGCTGTCGAGTTGCGTGATCATATGCGCGGTTTTAGCATCCGCCGAAGGCGATGCGAAGCTCGCGTTGACTGCCATGTTGAGTCTGCAAAACTTTTGGCGCAGAACGTTGTCAAAGGGAAGCGCGAATGTCGCGAAGGCAGACTCGGTGGAACAGCCCAGGTGAATCGTCGACAAAGGTCTACGGAGCAGAGAGGTTAGGAAGATAGGAAAAGAAAAGGGTCTTTAATTACACAGAAAGATGCGTCTTGGCGGAGTGTGGCCATTGGGGTGATGAACGCTCCTTTCACGTTGCGCTACGGTCCAAACGGTACTAGACTCCGATTCACTCGGCTCGCGGCTCGCCCAATTCCCGGCCATCAAATGTGGTGCTATGCAGGGCTGCCGCTGCTTACAGAGATACGACATACGCCGTATTCGATGCGCAAAGAACGCTTGATGGAATCCGCGGAACGCGATGCAGGTGGAAGATACGTTAACTAGTTACATAAGTTAACGTTAGAAAAAGATCTATGTTTTGAAGTGGCGATTGGGTCGCATCACTGCAAATGTCTCAGATGCGGCCAGCCGCATTGATCCAGGCACAACCAATCAGCTTGCCGTTGCCTGGCGAGCATGGTTCGTAGATCGCCTATCGAGCGTGTGGTGGGGCCAGTTTGAGTTACAAATGGACCTCGTGAATCCTACACAGTAGGATTCATGTCATGTCTACCAAGGCGAGCCAACAACTTTGGTATTTAGAAGACCGATAAGATAAGTACGACCACGTTCGCAGACTTAGACACAAATCTGCGCCATTGGCCAGTCCCTCCGGAGTTGGAGGTTTGCGGGGTGCGCGGGTATGACTGTACCTGTGAAGCAAGTTGAAGCTTACAATGGGTTGCGCGGATACCGAGTGTGATGGCATGGTGTATTACACGTTGGAGATTATGTCTATGGCACAAAAGGCATCTTACATGGTCGTCTTGTTTCTATAACTATCCTCCAAGTCTAACATGAATCGCTGCAATACTTGAGAGATTTTGCTAGGCTCTCACCGATCCAATGTGACCCAACTTTGTAGCAGTTGAGCTAATTCCCTGTATCGCGCGAGCCACGTAGAAAGCCAGCACCCGAATAAGCTTAGACTCCGAATCTCACTGTAGATGTACTCCACTCTTCACTGGGGTTTCTTTCTGAACATGAGATTGTTCGAGACACTACTAATGACCGCCGTGCACTCATCATGTAATATGCGAGCGCCACAAAAATCTCGTGTGTTGAGGAGCTTCGCGTGGTTGTAATGTTCTCGACCGAGAGCGTTGAGTGATGTCAACTCATGCTTGCCTTGTACTGCATTTCCTTAGATGCCCTTCTCAAATGACCGGCCTAGTCCCCATCGCAGCATGATGATACACAGGCCAAAACCGACCCTCCTCGATCGGCCACCTCGGCTCCGTGTCCCTAAACAATTCTTGAATGCCCCATCGCTCCCTCAACATATCCGGCAGCTGCAGTCTAGGTATGCCAAGCACTCTCATCCGCTCCCTCACAAATTCGCCCACGTAGAAGTCTGCGGTCCAGTCACCTGTCAACGGCCGTATTGGTCGGACGTTCTCGCGTTTCTCCTACGGAATAGTTAGCATTTTGGTCGGCTAAGTGTAAGCGTGTTTGCGCACATGTTGCCATTGTTCCTTGGTCAAGCTCCACAGCCGCGTGATGTTGCGGGGAAACGGCGTGAGGCCGTCGTCGTGATGGATCACTTTGATGAGTATATCGTCGCGGTCGTACATGAGTCTGTAGATGTCGTTGCGCACAGTCTGTAACATGTTCGTGAAGATGCACCACGAGTCCTCGTCGTCATAATCGAGGGCAGTCATGATGATGAATTCGATATTGAGCGTGCGATCGTGACCGGGTATGTTCAGTAGTGTCTCCAGCTCTGCTCTCGATTTGCGAAGGAAGTTCCGATGGTAGGCGATTTGTTCGGAGCCGGTGGCAGGTTCCATGAAGGCATCTAGAAAGGGTGCGTAGTGTTCGAACTTGATGCGAATCTGTAGATTGCGGACAAGGTCAATTGGCTTGATCTTTCCGGCCCCATCGTGAGCTTGCTGCGAATAGATTTTGTCGTGTCTGATTCCGACTGATCTACCTCGCTCCAGAAATCTGACGATGCCCTGGTCCAGGTTGCATAAAGAGAATGTGTTGTTCTTGTAGTAGAACGTCTGAGCTTCAGAAGCGATTGCCGCGCCAGCGTAGTCCCCATCGAATAAGTGGTAGTCCGGCATCACAATATCTTCTAGTACCTTTTTGCTATGATCATACTTGAGTCGACCGTCTGGAAGGGTGATGTAGTTGTCACGCTCGTTGGATGCAGGGGCATTGATACGGGCGTCGTTGGGATCAAGAATGTCTGGACATGCTTCGAGACGGAGTCGTTCTTTGACCAGCGGACTGTACTCGTACTGCTTGAAGTGGAAGTAGGGTCCAACAGGTATCGGTTGGTCTTCGATGCACACGTATCGATATACGATTTCTCGCAACTCAGCGGGTAGTTTGAGATGCATCATCTGGCAGATGTGGAGACATTCGTCCTGTGCGATGCGTTCAATGGCTCTATCCAGGTCTGCTTTGGTGCTTCGTTCTTCTAGAGCGGTCTTTCTGAGCCTTGAATGGGGTCAGTGAAGGAAGAGCATGTGAGAAGACATTCAAGTCTGCGGAATGATGTAGAAATCGTATATTTAGCAATTATGAGAAAAAAGGAGATAGCCAACGTGATGAAAGATTTTGATATCGAAGATTGACGTACTCTTGACGCTTCGTCTGAAGGTCAGCGACGAGCTCAGTCATCTTTTGGACCGGTGTCATTGTGCCAATCACATCGGTGGTCGTCATATTGCAAGGTGAAGAAAGACTACTATCGGATGAGTGGTGTGAAAGCCATGATGGTGGGCTGGCGCTAGGTAAACTTAGTGCGCCCCGCATTTTAAGGTTGGAAGTAACGCGTCGCGTCCTCACGAAGTCACGCTTCTCTTCGGCATCTGCAATATCGGCACGGGTTGACATGGCCACCATCAAGCCCATAGAGGGCCGCTCCGTGCACCAAATACAGTCGGGACAAGTCATCGTGGACTTGCAGTCTGTCTGCAAGGAGCTGGTGGAGAATAGCATCGATGCAGGCGCCACATCGGTCGGTACGCATACGTTGCATTTCAAGCCTACATGAGGACTGACACACTCTCTAGAGGTCCGCTTCAAGAACAATGGCCTCGACGCTATCGAAGTGCAGGACAATGGAGGTGGTATCTCGCCCGCCGACTACGATACGACAGCTCTCAAGCACTACACCTCCAAGCTCGCCTCTTACGACGACCTTTCCTCGCTGCAGACCTTTGGCTTTCGCGGCGAGGCTCTCTCCTCACTATGCGCCCTTTCTAAACTCCACATCATCACCGCCCAGCCGAAGGATGTACCTAAAGGCACGAAACTCGAATTTGAGCAGTCGGGTAAACTGAAGGGCACCTCTGTGGTGGCAGCCAAGCAGGGCACAACCGTGGTGGTGGAAACACTGTTCTATAACCTGCCCGTCAGAAGGAAAGAGCTGGAAAAGAACGTCAAGCGAGAGTACAGCAAGGTTTTGAATCTGCTCAATGCATATGCGTGCATCAGTGTGGGCGTCAAGTTCACCGTGAGCAATGTGGTGGCCAAAGGGTGAGCGCAATACAGCACAGTATAGATCCTCACGTCTGACAAGACCTAGGAAAAAGACGGTCGCTCTCTCGACCAATGCAAATACCACCACCAGGGACAACATCTCCAACGTGTACGGCGCAAGGACGAGTATGGCTCTGATTCCTCTCGACCTCGAGTTCGAGCTGGATCCTTCCGGGCGACCGGGTACCACACAAAGCGCGCGTAACCGGAGCACGCAAGAAGATACTGGCTCGCACACGGTCAAGTTGGTCGGCCACATGTCGCGGCCCGTGGTCGGTGAGGGACGACAGACTTCAGATCGACAATTCTTTTTCGTCAACAGCCGCCCCTGCACTCTGCCGCAGGTCTCGAAAGCATTTAACGAGGTCTACAAGTCGTATAACTTCACTCAATCGGCCTTCATCTTTGCCGATCTCCAGCTTGACACCAATGCCTACGATGTCAATGTCAGCCCAGACAAGAGGTCAATCCTGTTGCACGATCAGACCGCCCTGCTGGAAAGACTGAAGGAAGCATTGCTCAAGCTCTTTGAGGGACATGACCAAAGCGTACCCCAGGCTCAGCTTTCTGTAAAGAAGACGGCAATATCTGCTTTCAAGACGCCGGCACTGGTGCCTAGAGATAGCACCGTGTCAACCATGGCGGACGACCCTGACAGTCCAGCCAGTGTCGAGAACGTGCAAGTGGAAAGTGCCAAGGCAGTTGCCCGACCAAGTGTTGCAGAAGATGGGCCTCTTCCTGGCTTTGTCAAAGCCAGTCTCATTGAGCAGTTTGCGGGCCGTGACGCCGAGGACAGAAATCCGCGCCCCAAAGTCAGACGACGACGTGACAGTTCGCCAGAAAATGACAAGACAACAGAAGAAAGGGTGTACCATCCGAATGTACAGCAGCGAAGCACATCTCCAGAGGACCCCAACCAGCGTGCCGCCACTCCACCTCCGCCTGGCCCTCAGTCACCGCTCTTTGAACCAGATCTCGGCTCACCTGTGCCTATACGCTCGGCAGAGCTACCAAAGGCTGTACAAGACTTCAATGCGCGCATGGCTTCCCAGCACTTCCCAGAAGCAAAGCCTACGCCACGCAAGCCTGTATCGACCCATCACGAGGAAGCTGAAGAGCCCATTTCATCAATCAAGCAGCCACCGCAGAGGGAACTCTCGCAAAGCACCATCCAGAATGCGTTCGACCGAATGCGTCCTATGCGCACACCGGCTCAGGAAGCCACCATAACCATAGGCGATACGACAACTGTCTCAACCATCGGCAGCGGCAGTCAGACTAGATCGGCAAGACGTGCAAGGATACACACGCCAAAATTCACACTGAGTGGGAAGCCACTTAATCAAAGTCCAAAGCAGCCGGTCTTTATGAAAAGCTTGCGTGGATTCGCGGCGCCCGGAACTCGGGCAGATAGCAGCGACGGCGAAGAGGATCCTGATCATGACCGTAGTATACCAGATGGAGCAGCAGCATCGCCATCCACCAATCGCCGAGCGTCGACAAAGGCTTTCGGAGAGCCTCGCACGGACGAGCTGGTAATATCGTCGAGCGCGCCTCCGCCGACTCGACCTGTCGTAGAGGACGAGCTGGAAGACGATGAAGTTTCACGAGCCCGTGACCCGGATGTGGACGCTGGGATTGAGGACTCGGATGAAGAGTACATTGATGAAGAGGAAAAGAGATCCAGAGAAGAAGCCAAGATTGCGGAATTGATTGCCGAAGCCGAAGAAGCGGCTACTCGTCCGACTGAAGCGAACCTCAAGCGCGCAAGTAAGCTATCGAGACAGTCACATAAGAAGTATCAGACCATCAATCTCGAACGAATTGTTGAGACAGACATCAACTCGATAGCACAGCATTTGCAGAAGCTACAAAGTCTCCTTGCTACTTCGGATGCAGGGGTGGACGAGTCTGAGCTAGCGACTAGTACGCAGCTCAACAAGGAAGATCCAGAAGAGAGACTTAGCTTGACGGTCATGAAGCCCGATTTCAACGAAATGCGCATTATTGGGCAGTTCAATCTCGGCTTCATCATTGCCGTTCGACCTCCAACAACAACCTCGCCGACGTCAGACGTCTTCATCATCGACCAGCACGCCAGTGATGAGAAGTACAACTTTGAGCGCCTATCGGCCACCACAACACTTGTCTCTCAGCGCCTTGTGCACCCCCATCCTCTCGAACTCACAGCCGTAGAGGAAGAGCTTATTCTTGCAAACGAGCACTCCTTGACAGCGAACGGCTTCATCGTCGAAATGAACACCTCCGACGACCTCGACTCAGGCCAGCGCGCAAAACTCACATCCCTGCCCATGTCTAAAGAAGTCACATTCACGCCCACCGACCTCGAAGAACTGCTCGCGCTCATTATGGACAACCCTCCCTCATCCTCGACCTCCACATCACCGTACATCCCACGCCCTAGCAAGGTCCAGAAACTACTCGCTAGTCGCGCCTGTAGGAGTTCGGTCATGATTGGCAAGACGCTGAAGACTGCGCGCATGCGGGAGATTGTGAGGCATATGGGCAGTATGGATAAGCCGTGGAGCTGTCCGCACGGCAGGCCGACGATGAGGCATCTTTTTGGCATGGAGAAGTGGAGTGGCTGGAGCGAAGGGGATGGGGTTGTTGGTGTGGATGTGCTGGGGGAGAAGGCGGATTGGGCGGGGTTCTTGAGGGCAAGGGGACGGTAAGAAAGGAACAGTGAGGAGTTTTGACGTTGTGATATCGCTATATGATAGGGCTATGGTTTGATATGATACCAATCTTAGACTTACCACAAGGAAGGTCCAGAGAAGAAGGAACACATAAATCTGTGCTCGAAGCCCTGAGAGCCACCTACCCGCGCATCTTGACGTGATAGCGTGTCAAGCAATTTCCAGCTTGTGCCTTGGCAATGATTAGCGTGTTGGGGTTGACGCGTCTCAACCTTCCGGCCCACTCCTACTTGCGACCCTCCTACCTTCCTAGATCTTTTGTACGCCATGGATGGCCATTGGTTTTATGAAGGACCGCACGGATACGAGGAGTCCGATTACAACAGCGATAGAGACGGCGTGACGTCCCACACATCCGACGTATTTCAAGAAGATGTAGCAGCTGAAGAGTTGCGCGACTCTTTGTCGTGAAACTTGTCTGTTCTGCAGCCCGAAGTCGACACAGTTGACGGAAACGAGGATAACGCAACTCGCATCGCCTACGCGACCGAAAAGCTGGGTTCCACGTTGTATCGATGGAAGGACAATCTTAACAATAATAAGGCCGTTCCTCCTTATCTCGCGTATATCCTACAGGAGGACTACAAAGATCACGATAAATACCACGACAGAGACACCGATAAAGATAGCGACAATCACTCTGAGGGAGACGGCGAAGACGACTACGATGGAGAGTTCGAGTACGATTTGACGCTCAAGACGCTCAAGTCGAGGGACCAGGTCCGCGCTCAGGCACTTCAGAGCGCGTGTACCACGACAGGGTGCCACATCTTCTCATCCACTCTCAAGAAGATAGTGTGGGACCACGACATTGGTGAATATTCCTGCTACCACACAGAATCTCAAAATGCAAGGTGGGATTCGCTGCCACAGTACGACATACGACATCGACTGGACACAATACGACATTTGCAAGGCAGAGTCCTCACGTCGGAATTGATGAGCAAAGAGAGATTCCTTGTCGACAAAGAGCCTGTCAGCGCCCTCGGAGCCTACGAAGAAGTGCATTGGCCGGTCTTTGTTCTGGTCGCAGACATGGAGAAATTCGTCGACTTGCTTTTGGAAGATGGTAGATACCAAGATGTACTCGTGGCATATACCCATTCCAGCCACCCGCTCTGTATATCAGGGCCAGGAACACCTACATCGTTGGAGATGGTCTGCTCCAAGATACTCAGGCGCTTCCAAACGCCCCTTCCAACACAGTCATACTCACATGTAGGCTCCACAAAAGATCACCATACCCTTGTAGCAGTTATTCATGCCTGTTTCAAAACAGACATGGAGGATTTGCTCAAGAAGGCTTTGCAAAGCATACGAGATGCTCCTACAGACGTCTTCATCGAAGTAATGACGCTAGTACCTAGGTTGCCCTTTCCGCTTATCAAGGATGGGTGAGTCGCATTGCCATGGCGGAAGCTGAGCTGACACTTGATGAGTCTGGATCGTGCTACGAAAGTGCATACGACATTCGAAGACCGCTTCTATGCGCTGCGAAAACTTTTGAAGATCGCAGAGTCTGGTTCCGACACCCCCGACACATATCGTGGAGCCATACAACGCAGAGGAATCGGCGGGTGGAGATAAGCACACATCCGAATGCGCGAGCACTGGCAATGAAAATTAGGCCATCACGACGCCGGCTCTTGTACAATCGGGAATAACGACAGCGGATAACAAAGGATATGGACATGGCACAGAGATGTCAACTTGGGTCATCGCTCAGATAGAGCAAGTCTTCACAACGGTGTCCATACTGCAGCCGGATTCTTTTCAAGCACTCATGGACTACACGGCTTTACGCGGAGGCGAGTCATTTTTCATGGAGAGGTGAGCTGCTCCTTTGCAACGCGAAGCATCAGTTAACCTTTCGCCAGCGTCGTCCCTCTTCTGGTTCGAGAAACTTCAAGAATCGCTCTGATCATGCATTTTCTCGTCACACTCACAGCTTCTTCTTTCCAGCTCACGCCAGTTGGTCTTCAAAGCCTATCCGCACAGCTCATTCCGCGCATCGCATACAATTTTGATGTACGGCACTGGCGACGAGACACATTGGCATATCGCCAATCTGGCGATGGTAGTGTCTATCCCGTCAAGCTGCTAAAGCTTCTGAAGTATTGCTTGTCTTGTGGTTTCAATGATGAGACTTCTGCTATTCTCATCAAGGTCGCTCGATATTTTGAGAAGTTTCAGGAGTATCAGGAAAAGGATTTCACTTTGATTGCTTTTCCTTTCCTGCGTGGGCTAGCAACAATGCTGAAAGAAAACACACATGGCCTTGAAATTGCAGTATGCCAGCAGCTGTTCTCCCGGACTCTCAAAGCCTATTCAATCCGATATGTGGGCATCGAGCCCGAAGTTCCGGAAGGTCGCCGAAGCGCCATCAGCTGTTGAAAACGACCGACGTGCCTTTATTGCGCCAACATAAATAAGTTTCTCGACGACCCAGATCAAGTGCAAAGCCAACAGCATTTGATCCCCGCCAAGGCCTACATGCACATGGATCCCCAACTCGCGAAGCTTGAAGAGTCTGATTTCAAGGTCAACAGCATACAAGGAGCGGACTTCCGACATGTCAGCTTGATTAAAATGCGAAGCCATTATATGGCGAAGCACGATCAGTGGACGAGCAGGAGGAAGCGAGCACAGAAAGAGATTAGTTCTTTTGGCAAAGAGGATTTGCGCAAGGTTCTAGGTGAGAAGTGTGAGGCTATCGTTCGACTGAAGTGTAGCCGACTACCGTCGAAGACAGTCGTAAATACGGTCACATCTACCAACACGATGACGCCGCAAACAAGTGGGAACACACCAAGGAAAGACACCAAGCTTACAGTCGACGCGCAAATACTTCACGCAAAGCCAAGACAAAGCACGTCTCGACCCAATATCGAGGCTCAGATCCAACAGCCTACCACCGAACCCAAGATATCGTTCCATAGCACTACTGTTGTTGGCACTGAACAAGCACCCACCCAGCACAACGCGCAACGCAAGAATCAATCAACTCCAAAGACGCACGCGCCGCAAGAATCCGTCGAATTACAAAAGCGCAGAGCAGAACCCGAGTTCTTCGAGACGACTGGCTGCGTCAAGGCACGCAAGTTGAAGCCAAAGGCGGCTACTATGGCGCTTAACGACGCCCTTGCGAAGTTCATGTAGACATGGGTCATGCCTTCGGGTGTGCTTCTTCTCTGTGATCGATAGGAGGCGTTCTATTAACACCGGCAGGTCCGGACACTATTTTACATAGCATGTTATTAATACCGTTATTGTAATGACTTCATACCGGTCTCATGTTTCTGTCTCAATTTGTACAGCTTCATCGAGTTTCTGTCGGGTCATCAAGACGACAATGCAAGATGAACGCCACGAGTTCACGAGACACCCTTCTAACTCCTGACATGACTCCCTATTCCCAACTATTACTTGGAGGCGCATGCGACAAGTTATTTGAGGGATGTGTAGTTCTAACCATCTCCGTATCAGGTGTCAGTTGTCCACGGGTAGTAAGTAGCGGCTCTCGCACGTGATAGCGTGAAAGCGCGTCGTTAGCGTGGATCTTAATTTGTCCGGGCTCCATCTCCGCAAACCTCTCCTGAACTCATCGCGTCCTACACGTGTCCCATCTCATCAAAAAGTGCGAACCTCCACGCCTTAAAGCTACCGACCAGGGTCTACAATATACACAATTGAAAGACTATGGCTCGAGCCTACAAGAGCGCCGCTCAAACCACGCGCACCAAGCTACGGCAAGCCTGGAGAGACCTGCTGGCAACCGAAATCAAGGATGCATTCGATGAGAACAATTTCAAGGCAGAAATCGAGATGGCGATTACCAATTGGCAAGCACAGATTGGTAGATGTGAAGCGACACCACCGTACCTCACGTACGCTTGCCCTAGTCTCCATACCAAGGGAGACCCGATCGACTGGAGCCCCCATGAGCTGAATGAACCCGATTTCGACGTGTACTCTGGAATTCTAAGCGCTTGCGCCAGCGCAGGTGCCCGTCTTTTCCTTACAACGCACGTAAGGGCGCACAGGAAAGACCAGGACGACTCGTCGGGCTACCTGAGCGAAGACGCTATCGACTACAGTTTTAGAGGTCGCAGAGCACAGCCTTCTACTACCAAGAAGGTAGTCCACAAACTTATCAACTCCCGGGATGTTGTCTGTAAAAGTTTGCCAGAAGGGGCACTGAACTTCAGGCCGAATGACATGATACAAAACACTGCTCAGTGTGATTGTCCCCGCGACCAGCCGTGTAGCAGTCCCATGCTTGTCATCGTTCCGGATATGTACGAATTCGTGCTACACCTTCTCGATGATGACCGATGCGCCGTTGCCGACCTCCTGGACTATCTCAAAGCAAAATACTCAAGGAAAGAGAACAAGCTGATTCTCGAAGCTGCTTTGGCGAAGATCATCGATGCCGAAGAGACGCGGCTCCGCGCTGGACTCCGGAACGTACATCGCTGGAATGACGACGACAGAATGCTTGAATATGCCGGTGATGGTAAGAGGCTGGTACCGGCTATCATAGCATGCCATGACATGAAGATCGACTTCTTGCTCATGAAAGCGCTACGATGCCTACGGGGTGCGCCTATGAGCGTCCTGTCTAGGCTTCTCGAGCTCTGCCCATCATTTCCATTCGACCTCATCAAGGAAGAGTAAGTCGCGACTCAGACACCTTGGTCGTTGCTTGTGTTTACCAATCCAGTCTGCAACATGCCGCAAGATATACAACTACCCTGAGCACGCGCTTCCACGCTCTCAAGACGATCTTCAAGGGAAAAGCATACATGGAATTGCCCAACAAAAAGCCCTATGAGGCCTCTTCTCGGCCGATCGAGATTGAAAACGAAAACGCATCCAATTCAAACGTGATTGGTAGTGCGGACGACTATCAAAGGCCCGAAAGTCCCTTCTTCATGGTACAAAGGAACGGGTACTGTAAGAGGGTCTCATTCGCAAAGGCAATACAACAACAACGCGCCACGGACCTTGGTAAATGGTTCGTGTCGAGCTTAGAGGAATTGCTCACTACTCGACAAGTACTAGCTCCAGCAAATTTTGGTGCGATGAGGCAATATGTATCAACATACCAGCATGCAAACGCATACTTTAGCGACAAGTCAGTAGAACTCGCGCCTGCTATTGTTCCAGGGGCTGACCAGCATAGAATCCTACCATTAATGGCTCAAAGCACTGAAGATACATTCGGCGTTATCGTTCTGCTCAACAACCTCACACGCTGGCCCGAGCCTTTGACTCCAACACTCATACGGCAAATACACGAGGAGCTTCTGCCCGGCATACTCGATCGCTTCAAGTGTCCGCTGGAATATAACGCGCCATTACATCTGGTGTCAAATTGCTTGACTATCGGTCTTGCGGATGAAGCGTGCTCCATAGCACTGAAGACAGCCGAGTCGTACTGGCTTCAACGTAGCTCTGACGACTATACCCTCGCGGTAATGCCTTTCCTCTGCGACGTAACAGCTACAGTCAAGTGTCGAACATTTGGCACCGAGTTAGAAGCCAGATGGACGGATTTCTACAAGACTGCCCTACAGTGGTACATCGAGTCCTGCGCAGAAGACAAGCCAGTCAAGCCTTCTCCAGTCAGACAGTCAATCGCCTGCAAACTAGGCATACAATGTCCATCATGCATCGCCATCAACGCCTTCTGCACGAGTACAGATCTGGTGAGCACACGCATAGAAGGTGGGGAAGAGGTCGAGATTCTAGTTGGAAACGCAGACTGGAAACACGTCGAGCGCCAGCTCACCACACTCAGAGAATGCACGCGAAATGTGGTAGACATAGGGCCGAATTACCGACGCGTGAGGCTGGCTAAGACATGGCAGCAATACGAGGAAGATCACGCCAAATGGGTACAACTCGTACAACGAGCCAAGGCTCGTTTGGCGGATATCGATCAAGACGTCTTGCGCAGGATGCTCGGGGAGGATATGGAGCATTACACCGAGATGCGGGAGCTCGAGATGCGACCTCATGTCGATGAAGCGAGCGTTCAGCAACCTGCTGCAGTAACACAAAATCACCACGCTTCGCCGCAACTACCAACCGAGACGCAGAAACGCAAAGCCGACGCTGAACTTCTAGAGGTCGGACAGCCAGCGAAACAAGCGCGTGGACACGAAGAACGAGCTAGTCCGCGCAAGATGATGCGACGGTACCTCGCTGCAAAGGGGTAGAAGAAACAACGAAGACAACGACTACTATCTCCGGACTTCGCGGCTTCAATTGTGCTATATTTCTATAGACCTTGCGAATACACACTACACATCTTCCCCATCCTAACTCTCGCTTCGTCCCATCACTATTTCGCACACGAGCTTTTAACAATAAAATACTTAAGTGAGGTGTATGAGAGAACCACTGCTACTTCAGGAAACCCGAGGTACTTACCAATTATCGTACGTTATACGTCATAGTAATATGAGTGCGTGGAAGCGCTGGCTGTGTTGGCTGAATAGAACAAGGTGTATCCGAGTCCTCCTGCATCTACGATAGTAGTAGTAATGCCAAACATCCAGTACGCGAACATTCCTTGGCCGAAAGGTCGATTCGCTTCAATTCGATTCGGCGATGTGATGCGTAGAGAGTGTACGAGAAACCTATTCTTAACAGTATGCTCATCTCCTTGCCCTTCTCCTTCCCATAACGCTACTAAGGCAAACACAATGCACGTGACTGAAGCGCAGAGTCGACGTAAAAAGTTGTGGTATTGGAGCAGAAAAGTTTAAAAAGGGGATGCAATTCATTGTACAAAAGTCGCCCGATCCGTAGATAGAAGA
>Ga0265780_10001374_pt1 | contig 34336 bp, 34 predicted proteins | sample P1T30metagenome_FD_192432 | JGI IMG/M metagenome (GOLD analysis project Ga0265780, IMG submission 192432) | Plant litter microbial communities from East Loma Ridge, Irvine, California - P1 T30 | ecosystem: Environmental > Terrestrial > Plant litter > Unclassified | place: USA: California...
CGAAATTGGCGGCGATACCTTTTGAGCGTTGCCCTATGGAGCCGACTAGAAACTGCCCCTCGACTTTCCGAAACATCATGAACGGTAGGAATACCATGTGTCAAGGTGCACAACCTTTTTCGATCGCGAAAATCCAGGTGCTAGCCCAGAATACGCAGAGTGAGTTCCTCACTTGTTCACATTATGAAGGGAACGAGCCTAGACACGGGGACTCGCGTAACGGCATTGGCTGTGAAGCCATTTTTGAAGGCAAGCGCGCCGACTCGCAGGCAGGCATATATTGTGACTTGCGGATGAGAGTGATGTTCGATAGAGCCAAGATGGAGCCAAGACGGAGCAATTGGTGTGGAAGTACACTGCGCTAGTGACTATACTACATTGTTCTGCGGCATCACGCACCTAGTCCTAAGCGCGGTAGATAATGCTGCCGCCTGGACAACCATTTCTCCTAATTCCTATCTCCATAATCTTGTCTCCGAATCAGGATTCAAGTTTTACCTGCCCTTAGCACGGGCTTTACAAGCTGCCCAATCATGGTTGATCTGAGTGAGGCTCGGCCGAACGCACGTGATGGGAGGATGCTCGTCTGGTTCCAAGATAACACCGGCAAAGACATTCGAACTTAATGGATGCCTAATCAAAAGATAAGTATAAGTAGTATGTAGATGTGGCTATCGTGAGGGTAGAAAGCCTACACCACAAACTCAAATATCAATTTCTCTCATCGAATCATATTCCACGGAAGTCTAGACTTTGTTGTGGATCAGGACGATCGCTGGCAACGAGCCCACAGCTTATCCTCGGCTCAAGTACTACATCTCCGAGACATCACCAACATCATCCATATTGCTCCTTCACTTTAAAGATGTCTTCCCCGAAGCTCACAGTTCACCACCTCCAAATCGGCCAGGGCGAGCGCATTCCCTGGTTGCTTGAGGAACTCAACATCCCATACAAACTCGAAAACTACAAGCGTTCTCCACTTCTTTCCCCTCCGGAATTGAAGGCAAAGCATCCAACCGGCGCTTCCCCAGTCCTTGAAGACCATACCGACCCCAGTAATCCCGTATCGATCGCAGAATCCAGCGCAATATGCGAGTACATCATCTACAAGCACGCAAATGGCCGGCTTGCGCTTCCACCAAGTCATAAGAACTATTCAGACTACTTGTATTGGTTCCACTTCGCCAATGGAACGCTCCAACCAGGGCTGTTCAGAAAAGCAATGACCCGGATGGTGGGCGAGGATGACCCAAGATATCAGGCTAACGCCGCCCGCGCGGCCAACGCCGTGAAGCATGTCAACAACCGCCTTCTGGAGACCGGCGCCTGGCTGGCGGGCGATGAGTTCACGGCCGCAGATGTGATGACCGGCTGGTGTTTCACCACGGCGCGCAAATTTGTACCAATTGACCTCACGGAGTACAAAGGAATTCTGGATTGGCTGAAGCGCATTGGCGAGCGGGATGCATATCGACGTGCGATGAACAAGGGGGATCCTGAGTTGGATGTCGACATAGGACTGAGTGTGGAGGGACCGCCCGTGGTGGAGGCGTTCCAGAAGGCGTACGCGCCGAAGAAGTGAGTTCGTCAGCATACCTTGAAGGGTAAAGGATGCTGATGGACCTAGCAGAAAGGAGGCGGAGAGACAGAAAGAAAAGTTGTAGACACTCCAATGATGTAGGAGGGCGTGTACGTATCGTCGACATACCTTGCTCTGTCACGTACTTTCGTAGAATCGAAGACAAATTCCGCTCCAGAGCTGTTTGCCTCCCGTATTCAGAAGCCCGTGATTCGGTCTCCACCTTGCCTTCTTATTCTATCTATATCTAGCCCGAATATAAGGGAGATTGGGATGGGTTCAACTCGTCGAGGATGTCCCAAGCTCCAGAGGAAACTCCGGCAACTTCCAGGGCTCTCTGTGGCTCAATACAGTACGTTGGCGTGTAATGAGTAAGCGTTGATGTTCAGTATCTCGCAGATACTGTATAGATCGAAGAAGCTACATGGCATATATCGTGTGTCTTGGTGGCTGGTCGCACAACACTCGGAACGAATCGGAGATCACCATTGCGCGTTCCCGGGTTTTCTTCTCAGCACGCGCGACACACTACCTTCCGCCAACCTCACGCCCATCCACCACTTATTTCAGACGCGCTCCACCTCACATCATCGATGGAATGCTCGATTGGAGATCATGTACATTCACAGAAGTGGCATGACCTACGGAGCATCCCCTCAGCTGGCGGGCGGGGTCGTGCCTAACAAAGCGCACCGGGTGATACGAGGAAGTTCCAATGAGATCACATCACATAAAGCTTACTGACCCCTCACTTGCGGGATGTCTTTCCAGCTGGAACAGCCTCGAAAGCTCATTGACTGTACGATTGACTTCTACTTACCCTTCACACCATAATACCACTCCATCTACAGCATCCACCATGGCCGCAAAGTACTCTCGGCGACCGAGCTACCTCTCAGAGCCACTGTCCCCGTCGATCATACCCGATCTTGCCATCCTCCCTCAGCCGCTCCCAGCTGCTGATCTCCCTTGCGGGCAGCTCGTCTCCAAGAGCTCGAAACACAATCCCACCTCCCTCGAAGACCGCGACTTCGACGACGTTGGCACACAATGGTACAAAGATGTCATCTTCTTCAACTCAGAGGACGGTCGCTTCGTAGAGAGCTTCGGTGGTACGCATCTTGTGCAGAAGCCGCTCGACGAGGGCACCGAAGTGGGCACAATTGAGGCAGTGGAGCAACGTGTGAGAATCCTGAAAGACGCTGAAGCGGCTATCAAGAAGATCTGGCTGGAGGACTCAGCGAAGAAGTGGATTCAAGAGCAGGAGGAAGCCGGCTTTGTGGTTGCCCACAGACAGCTAGCCAATGCCTCGTACAAGCGGGCGAGACTTCATGATATTGGCAATGGCAACTATGAGGTTGTGCGTGAGGTCGGTGGAGAGGACAAGTCAGGTAAGAGGCGAGATTCTACGCTTGAGGTAAAGAACACAGACAGCAAGTGGGATACGATTGGCGTGCTGGTCAGGAGGATCGTCATGGAGGGTGACGATGTGGGCTTGGGTGGAGAGCTTGGTGTTTCTTACTGGCACTAGGGCATTGCTATCGTTCGTATGGCTTCTATGTAACACAATCATGCCAGCAAGTTTGATATGATTGGATTGTGATACACATCGTGTTCAGTTCTAAATGACTCGTTGGCTGTCAGTGTAACCACTGACCAGACCATGTGTGAATGGTCCAGATGCTGTAGGTCAAACACATTCAATGAGGCTGAGAAGCCACGCATCGCCCATTGGGTAACGAGCTTGGCAAGGTTCGACGCCTCTCAGACCCAACCTTTGCGACCCTGATTCCCCTCGTTTGACATTAAGCAGAGACAATTGGGTGTCCGTCGCGTTCGCGGCACTAACTGGGGCTGGAGACAGTAAGCGACTTGCGAAAGGAGACCTTGAGGCAGAATCTCTATCACTTCAGTTTCCAGCAAGAAGCATTGGATAGTATACGATAACAGGCATCTACCACCGAGCCCACACCGTCTTGAAATCGCCACAGCTTTTTTGCCCACCATGAATGAACAGTTCCCATCGCATCCTAAGGATGGGATTAAGACAATAGACCTGGCACCTCTTCACAAGGCCCTTGCAGCTTGGAGAGACGCATTTGGGGGAAAGCAAACCACACTCGGTATCGATGACCCCATACCTTTTGCTCAAGGAGCCATCCTATGTAGTGGTGGTGTTGGTGTTGTGCACGAGTCGAGTCTCGGCACAGCTGTAGCATGAAAGCGAACGTACACTCGACGACTTACAGACTGGCATCTCAATGAGGCCAAGGTCTTATGTCAGATCTCAGAAGAGCGACACAAACACATCATCGAGCTGATCGGCTCCTATACCCATCGCCAACGAGGCACGTATGAGATCGGTATCCTCATGTGGCCAGTTGCCCAATGCGATCTTTCTGACTTATTGCACGCAATCGATACCATTCGAGACTGGAAGAAACGCGACAATGTTATGCCCTGGGGCCGGCGTCGCCCACCCACTTCACCCACAGAAGAGGAAAACAGAGCTCATGATCTCCTAATCGATCTGGACCCGAATCATACCATCTGGCCGCCGTTGAAACCTACCTGACTGCTACGTGATTACATCCTTCAGCACAGCATCGAACGCTTGACACGTTCGGTCGGATGTATTGCTGAAGGGATACGATATCTCCATAGTCACGATATCCGCCACAAGGACATTAAGCCTTCACAGTTATTGCTCTCCTCGGAAGGCCTCTGGCTCACTGACTTCGGCTGGTTAAGAGATACGTCACATTTGAGCAGCAGTGAGACCAACGGCTGCGACAGAATCACACTAAGATACGCCGCTCCAGAGCGCTCGCAGCAAGAGAAGTGCGGGAGACCGGAAGATATGTTTGCGCTGGGCTGTACGTATCTGGAAATGGCTTACAGGATATGCGACATTTCATTCAAAAAATACGTCAACCCAGGCAGTGCTTCGATGTGGTCTTACCAGGCGAATCTCGACTCTCTCGAATCGTGGCTAGCACCGGTGCAGAGACCAAGTGGAGAGCCACGCACACGCCTCGTGGTTCTGGTACGCGAGTTGTTGGAGCGGGATCCAAAGAAGCGACCGACCATCAATGCAGTGATCTTTCTTATGCTGAGGCCGGCTTCGATTACAGGCGAAGAAATCTTTGGACCGTGTTGCTCGTTTCGTAAGTTTGTGACGCAGGGAAGCGAACGAGAAATTACTGACGTGAAAATGCAGCCGTTCGAAAGGAGTACGCCGACCGCTTGTATGCTTCGAATATTCTCGAGCGGTGTCCCTTTTGTGGAGACGCCATTGAGGCAGGCAGATGGAATGTAATTTGAATTTCTGTGGGCCCGAAGAAGATGACGAGGAGGAGTGTGAAGTAGAAAATGATGCGGAATCGGATGATGATTGGATGTTCTAGTGTGCATTGTAGATGAGCTATGTTGTAAACGGAGTACATGATTCTCCCATACTCGGGTTTGGTCATGGCGATACGAATGAGATTAACATAGTCAGTGCGAGGCGACTACAGCAAACATATGACGGTGAGAGCACAATACTCTCGGCGACAACATCGATACGTTGTCTTCATCTCTATGGCTCATCCTCCACTCCAGCCTTCAATACACCTTTCACAACAACATATCCTGAGGAATCCACTGACTGTCCGGCAACAACTCCCATTCGGCGTACTGGTCGCCGAGAACATGTCGCAGACGCTCATCTACCTCCTCGCAATAAGCATCAGTCATGTAAACGGTGGCATGCTCCTTCTGGTACGCAATCTTGCGTTGCTTGCCTCGAAAGCGAAACATATCCATGTGGTCCTCGTGCCACTCGCTCTTGTCGCGTCCCACCGGTGACCAGCTGCCTTGATACCCGAGTCGATAGACAGCGGCATTCACCAGCATGTCGGTGGTAGCCTTGACAATGACAAGATCGGTCCGTTGCCGCCAGTACTTTGTCGTTGTCCCAGCGCTGGATTCTTCGATCCTAAAGCCTTTGGCCACGTTCTCCGTGGACCTGAGCCTCCACTGATCGATATCAAGGCGCCAGAGCGCGACAATTTGGCGGACAGAGTACATGAAGTCCGTGAAAGGATTGCGAGGATTGTCTTCATTTGGCGATAGACCGGTGACAACGCCCCGCAGCGGGAAACCTTGGTACCGACGTAGCTCGATGAGACGTTTGACGTGTCGGAATGTTATGCGGTGGAGGTCCTGATCCTTTATGCAGAACACTGTGTCAAACTCTATGTCAACGATGTTGCCGGTCACAGAAAATATATTGAAGCCCGAAGAGGACTTGCCAAGCATTTGACAGAATCGGAAGAATGGGAAGAAGTCGAGGTTCCTGATGGTCGCCTTGTATCTGGTAGTCTGGTGAGGGTAGATCGCGTCCCACATTTCGCATAAAGTCTGACGAGAACTCAAAGGGAGCAAGGGAAGGTCGTCGCACAGATTCCCTCTTGCATTGATGTAGACAACCTTGTTACCTTCAGAAGCACTCGTGTCTCGATTTTCTTCACTTTCTAGGGGTTCCTCCTCCTCATTGTCGTCTGCGTCTTTGTCGGAATCGTCGCTATCATTCCCTTCTTTGATATCGAGCTCGTGGACCTTTCCATGGAGCAATCGACGAGCGTTCTCTTTTGCTGCCTGGTCATTTGTCGGCCCTTTCTTGCGCTGCAAAGGGTAATGATGCACATAGGGTCGATATCCGATGGACAGTCCGCGAGTAAAGTTGCGCTGTGGGTTGCGACGTGTTTTTGGCTTCGAGGACTGTACCCATTCATAGTCACGACCACGTTCGGCGCGTTCATCGACTTCGTCTGACAAGACCCTCGCCTTTTCCTTCACTGCCGTCCGCTTCACTGTCATCTTCATCTTCATCGCTGTCGTCGTCCTCACATAGCTCCTTGTCGTCAACTCGCCACCGATACTTGACCATCAACCTGTCCCATAGTCATTTCCCGTGAATGAGGCCTGTGACTCTCAAGTCCTGATCAGGTGTCAGCTCAGTAGCCCAAGGGCCTTTCGAGCGTACTAGGAAGTCATCATTTGCGGCACTTCCTTGTTGAGAAGCCATGACTGTCGAAGCAAGCGTTATTTGAGAACGCTCGTCTGATCCTTCTGCCGTTTATGAATTGGTGATGGCTTGCCATCGCCTTGCGGTTTGAATAATGACTGGTATCAGCAGACTTTACGGTTTTCACCAGCAAACTTTTCACGGGCGATGAACAAGCAAGCTTCCCGACTCATGTCGGCCTCACAAGCAGATGATTTTGCCGCGTGCATGCGGGTGTTGTCTCACGGTCTTTGAAGCCTATCGTCGCTGATCTAGCTCGTCCCAGACCCAGCTTCACTGTCGCTAGTATCGTACAAGCTCGTGACGTCTGACAAACATGATGGATGCCAGTTATACGACCAATCAACCCAGGCAATTGCTGTTAGCAAACCCATAAACTTAGCAAGTAGTACGGTCAAGATAGCAAGCCATTCGCGCACGGCGTCATAGCAAGCGTGCTTGTCTGAGGCGGAGCTTGCGGAAGGGGAAGACTGTGCAAACGTAATGTATTCGCAAACCATGACAGCAAGCAACTTCAACGCCTGGCACGTACAAACTCGTGGTCACCTCTCCGCCTATGATTGATCCCACACGTACCAGCCCCATGCCGCACACAGCTCTCGCCGATCATAAGGCGGAAGGGCTTCCGGACGCACTGAGGTCAGGAGCTTTGCCAAAGGAGCTCCCCAAACTCACCGCGGCTCAGAAAATGTGTAAGTTCGCACGCATCGTGCATGTGAGACGCGGTCTGAAGAGAATGGAAACAAGATCACCAAAAGTAAATGGCAACTCGAAATACTTTTTGGGCTTACCTGGAGAGGTTCGCAATCTCGTCTACGACCACTGTGTAGCGGACGCAAAGAGTCTTCACACCGGCCCGACGCTCTTGACACCAGAGTCCATAGAGTGCAAATCGACGAACGGCATGGCAACGCGGCGGAGCATATACATCCAAAGCGACGAGGAGTACCTTGAGGCCCACGGTCTTTCAACACGTGCTCGAACGGCATTCAAGAGCTACCAAACGGCTCATGCGATGGAAATGACGCAGAATGACGACGATGACAAGCAGCAAACTCCAGACCTGGTGCGTATCAACAAGCGCGGCAACTTGTGCGAGAACCTCCCCGCACTTGCTTTGACATGCCATCAGATACTGGGCGAATTATGGGGCCTGTACTTTTTGGGGTCACGAGATGATACCGACGCTGATCACATCCGATACACGGCCAGGGTGAAGAATTTTGAGTTCTTTCCATTGCTGCGCTTCTTTCAGAGACTGCAGTCCACGGCCAAAGTTCAAGTTCCCGGCTACAAGGTGGATGTTGTGTTGGAAGATGATGCGAATGAGCAAGCTACAAGTACAACCAAATACGACAAGATCAAAACGTTGATCCAGCTCGACGGGCTCGAGGGCTTGCCGCTTTGGGGTTGTATGACTGGCCAGCGTGAGGAAGAAGGTCTTCAGCAGAGGCCAGCTCGAGAAATCAGAGCAAAACGTGAGTTCTGGCGCTGGATGGACCGCGTGCGACACATCGTGGCCCTGTGCCACATCAACCCAGATGTGTGGCAGGAGTTCGCGATCAAGACTCTCGGCAAGTGGGATGACGTGGCCAACCCCACGCAGCCGCCTCAGTCATGGGTAGACCTCTTAAAAGAAGACATCGCGGAGGGTGTTATCGAAATGCTCAGCGATGCCATCGATTACCGGTGCGGCTACATCGGACTGTGGGGGAACGGCGAGGAAGACCAAGAAAACCTCGAGGATCTAGGAGAAGAACCATACTCAAGTCCCGCTGCAAAGAGTACTTTCTACGCGCAAACCCAGCAAGATCGCGCACGAACTCCAATGCTCAGTAGTGCTCTTGATCGAACGCTTCTGTGATGAAGCCATTACTAGAATGAAAGAGAAGCTCCTCCAGTTCTATGGCGAATGGGTGGAACTAGACGACAAGAAACACGTGCCTCAAGGAACCACGCTTTGAGCGAGCATACTTCGGGACCGGTATACAGGTATGTTTGTAGCTGTCAGACGAGCGAGCGTTGCGCGATTGCTTCTCCTCAGGTCCTTCTTCGTAGTCCTTCTCGCTTTGTCTGGAAAGTGGCTGTGGTCTCCACGGTCTCCGCTTTTTGCTTGACTGTCGTGTTGGTCTTCGTAACCTTCGTAGAACGAACAGCGGCCGATGATGGTTTTGTTCTTGTTTGTACTTTCGTAGTACTTGTTGTCCTTTTTCCAGATGTTTTGCCAGTAGCCATAGTCTGCACAAGAGTATCGATTTTCTTCCTTCTGTTCTTTTCTGATATAGTCGCAAGCTGCATCAACACTTCATACCTCTGCGACTTATTCAGACTCTCAAAGAGGGCCTTTGCAGCGGGCACAGCTTGAAGTGCCTCTGTAAAGTCTGCCGGCGTGACCATGGTAGCTGGACCTGCATACGCGCGGTCGAATCGCCCGTCGGCCTTCGCAGCTTCAACAGCAGCAAGGCCGGCTGGTCGCATCCTCCCTTCTTCGATGAGCCGTGCTACCGTTCCAACATTCTTCTGCGACCAAATGCTCTTTGCGCGCCGTGGTGTGTATCTGACCGTCCACCACTTGTCGTCGATGCCGTTCGCACGACCGTCAATCCAGCCATAGCAAAGTGCTGTTTCTACAGCTTCCGCGCCGGTGATCGAGGGGATTCCAGAGGATTTCTTCGCAAATTTGAGGTATATGCCGGATGCGGTCGAGTGTTCGCGCTCGAGAAAGGCGTCAAGAGAGGCTGCGGAGGGGAAGGCATGGGTTGGGAGATCAGAGCCCTTGGTGGACATGGCTACGAAGAGGAATGACGGCACTATGCGGTTTCTACATGACAGCCCTGGGCATCCCGTATAAAGACTTGACATGTACACGTACACTGTCGGCGTGGCAGTTGGGTGCTCGTGGTGCGGGAGGTTGAGATCGGCGATGACTCAGCATTCACGCGACGCGTCCAAGGAATCCGCATTTCAGAACTTCTGTGCACACACAGCTCACGACGTATTCATGAATGCCGAAGCGTCAGTGGGCCTCGTTGAAGGTCTTGATATGCTTGGACGCACTTCAAAAACCGTCTATCATGCGTCTATTTCACAATATGACACCACCATTTCCAGCGTTGACATGAACTTCACGTGGCTCAACAAGCATCGCCAAAATCACAACGAGTATTGCCTTGTGGCAAATTTCATGTATAGTCGGATCTACTCATGGAACGTTGCGACGAGTTCCGGAGTAGGCGGAGGTAATCTAAAGGCTACAAAGTCTGAAAGTTTTATTCAACTGCACCGACAACATCATAGCCCCAGTGCGACAACTCTTGGCTCCATGTATGTCATCTCAGGCTAGACGTCATCGGAGTATGTTTGTGAACGACTAATCGTGCGGCGCTAAAAGATCTTGGAGACACCACAAGCCGTGCGCACGACCTCAATCAGCCATGTCACAGTCTTCTCGCACGTTGATTGCATGTGAATATTGCCGCCGGTCGAAGAGAAAATGCGCACCACCTTACCCATGCTACCAGTGCACTAAAGCGAACGTCGACTGTGTCGTGAGAGACATCGCTAGGCCTCAAAAGTCGGCGAGATTCGCACCAGCTGCACAGCAAGATAGTGTGGACACCGTGCAAAGTACCGACTGGAGCCGGAAATCGTCGATGGTCAGCGGAAGTTCGCAAAGCGCAACAAGTTCTGCGACATCGATTCATGGCTCCTCCCAGTCTCCCGGTCTGCCCGCACCAGACGCTTGTGACTTGGTACGCGGACTTGTCATCAATGAAACTAGAAATGGTTCAGGTACGTTCTAAGAGCAGTTTTCTGGAAAGAAGCTAATTGCGAACAGACCTGAGTGAGGTATGCGATCTCACAGAGCCTGGACCAAGGTCAATCGTAACAGTGGCAAATGCTGGAAGCGAATTCACTCTCAGGATCTCCTCGGCTATCTCGAAAATTCACGTAGAAGAGATGGAAGGGATGATCGATTGGGCTTGTAACAATTTTCTGACTATAACGGGCGTACTGAACCCCGTGCTGCTCCGAATGGTCAAGAACCTGGCTACTGAGTTCTTGATGTATTCTCCCTCCGCGTTGACATTAGGAGAGGCGAATCTGTATCCTCGCGGCATGTCGCTTGATCGAGCGGGGCTTCTGTTCGCAACGCTTGCTCTTGCTAGCTACACTAATGCAGATCAAGCTATATTCCAGAGTCTTCTCGAGCTATCCACATGGATGACCGAACACTACACCTGCGAGCCAACTCTAGATCTCGTCTTAGTATTGGTTGTACAGTACGAGTGCGCATTGTGCGCTGACACGACCGAGGCAGCACAGAAGCTCGTCAAGAGAGCTATCGACATCGCTCACGAGCTTGGCCTGCACATACCCAAAGCAAACGCCGATGTGCAATCACTGCGATTGTACATGACCTTATGCATGGCGGACGAGTAAGTATCATAAGTTGTGTTGTTGATGTGGGAGCTTATATGCACCAGGTACTGCGCCATATCTAACAATAACATCCCATATATCACCGCTATCGCTCCCGACCTTTTCAAGCCGCTCATAGAGGAAATTCCTCGACTTCGTAGCTTAATAGGACTTGTCGCGCTGAATGGTCTCGTGCTTCAGAAGCTCCATGCAGCACCTGGCACCATTGAAAGCACGACTCATCTCGAGTCTGCGTCAAGCAAAGTCTTCTCTAGCATAGCGAAGCTCCGTCCTGAAGAGTGGAAAGACACCACTCATGTCGAGGATCACTTTGAGATCTTGCTGCAGGTGCACGTATTCTGGTAAGTACTTCTTCATATGTGTCCCTCATCTTCTACGATCTGACCAATACATAGGTCCCGCATTATGCTACGAGCACCATGGATCCAACCCGTGCCTTATCGAGCTACATCGTTGGCTATCTGCGCTCGCGCTGCACATATGCTACTGTCGATCTACTTCTGCGTTGTTAGCCCAAGCATCAGAGCCATTGTTAGTACACATCGGCCAACACCAGATGGTCCAACCGCACGAAAATTACAAAGCATCGCAATGCTGCCACCGACCTGGCCCCAAGTGCGTCGCATAGTAACTTCTGCATTCCTGTTCTTATATGCGTACTGGAAAGGAGAAGCAGCCTACGACGAATGCGCACGGTCGTGTGCTACAGCCTTGCTTGTTCTGGAGTTTTCACGAACGAGATTTGGCGCGAAGATAGATGCACCGGCTTCATCTATTAAAAAGTTGGCAAAGGCTAGCAGAGTGACAATCCGACCGTTCCTCAGCCAGCAAGTACCAAATATCGACACATCTTTCCTCGATGTCATCTGTGGGGAGGCAGAAACCGCAATCCCTGCAGAGGATGATGCTGACTCTTCAAGCGCATTGGAGTCACTACAAGAGTGGTCTATGGATCATCCGTCTCAGTCTCCGGCTGTTGAGCGTGAAAGGGACGTGTTCTGGGAGATTCCGCTCTACGCAGATGTTATGAGAGACTGAACCTAATGCGTTTTCGACACTGCTGGTTTGGGTTCTGAGCATACAGGTAGCTAAGCACCGAGGGCAACAACTTGCATCGAGGAAAACGGATGCGCGTCTTCGAGAGATCAATGTTTGATAAAGTACTGGTACATATTTCCCAAACACGTCGATATGATCAATACGCTGAGACTCATGCAGAGCGGCAGTTTCTGGTGTTTGAGTTCCCTGCCACCAGGTCCCTTCACTAACACCTATTCGATGACCCCAAGCTCAACGGCGTCTCGGTCTGCATCATCCACGCATAGCCTAGCGCATGCATTTAAATCTCCCTTCCTCCATCAGATTTGGAACGTCATAGGCCGGGCGCCAGCGGCCGTCAACTCCTGGACACCAGTCTTTTGAATCCTGTACAGCACCCGCGGTGGCTTCTCTAGGCCCTTTTCGAAGTCTAGCACGAGATGCCACTGTGTGTCCCTAGCGCTTGGTCGTGTGTAGCTCCACGCCTGCCTGATACGTAGCGATCCTCTCAAATCGCGCAGAAGGCCTCGAATGAAGAGAAAGAGTGCCCGCAACATCTCCAGCATATCATGCAATTGACATCTCGGCTCATCTGGTAGCAGCAGGACCAGCCGCTTTGTCCGCTGCAAGAAGAAGTCGCCATTGCTGGCTTTAGTGTTCGAGATGCGAAGGAAGATCTTGAACATAGCTTCGATGTCCTCGGAGCGTTTGAGCCACGAACTTGAAGTATAGAAGTCCAAGGTCAAGGTAGACCATGACATATCCAGTACCGGTCGCATACTCTTCACCATCGTGCAGAATGACGTGCTCTCTCCGAGAAGAGTTTACTCTTTGAGCCAGGGCGCTAGGATTGGTATGCGCAGAGTCATATTGGCATTCGTGAGGTGTGTTGCTTTGATTGTGTCAACATGAACGCGCAAGACCGGGACGTAGTGGACGATTCTCTCCCATCCGTGTTTGGCCATCAGTACAGGTCGCAGCTTGCATAGGTGCTCTGCTTCCATCTCTGTATGGATTTGACGGCAGCTGAGATAGAGACCGCCGATATTGTGCGTGAAGCCTTCGAGTAGACATGGAGATATGAGATATGAGTACACTTCGAGTCGCAGCTCCAAGGGAAGAAGGAGGAGTCCGGGGTTCAATTCGTCGCGTGTCTTTCGCATCGTGTTGAGGTGGTTTTCTTTGTTGCTTGCTGTTCGTGTGTGGTCAGGAAGAGGGCGTGTTTGTCGTGTCAGAAGCGTGCAGGAGTCTTGGTGGCTGAGGTACGAAGCAACAACGGTTGAGCTAAGAAGCAAGAACGTTCTTAGTGGCCTATTACCTTCTCTTTGAGGAAGTCGCGACAAACATGAGAAAGATACATTACATCACACTCAGATCACCACCAGAACAATATCCTTTCAAGCAATTTTCTGCACCTACACTGTCTGATTCGTTAAAGCCAAGTACTCCATCCTCGAAGCCTCCGCCGCCGCCGCATTCAGGCTGACATTCCAAAATCCAAGCAAGATACAAACAATCTGAACAACAACTATCGCTACCATAGATAACACAGGGCCATGGCTCGGTCGCACGGGCGTGGGCGGTACTAACATGATAGTAGAGCTTTGATGTTGGTGCGAAAGAAGGAAGACAATGGCCTTTGGTAAAAGGAAGGGACGGTGCGAGCTTGGGCGACGAATAAGATTGAGGGACGTTGTGACTGAGCGCAAGGATGTAGATCGTGTGTGTGTGTGATGCATAGTTGCGAAATAGATGTCACAGGTCTTCGGCTGCTGTCTGAATGACACGGTTAACTTTGAAGGTGATGCACTGTATAGTGTCAATTTGCTATTGTTCATCAACACTTCAACGACTAGAGCCCGATCTTCTTGATTCTATGGCTTGTTATACTAAACACCGAGCATAAACATGTGGTCTGGAGGAGGACAAGGAGTGTGATGGTACTCAGCCGCGTATTTGATCGTTATATATCTTCACGGCCTCAAGGCTGTCGCGTGTGTGTAATAATCTTGATGGGTGAAGGGCAGAATGCTGAGTTGTACATCATTCATGACACTGACGATCTATAGCTTGCTCTTGCCAATACCCCAGATCTCGGCGCCAGGGTTGTTCGACTTCTCATTCACGCTTGCGCCTGGTGCCACAGGCTGCTGTCCGTCTTCAATGTATAACCCCTGGTTCTGCTTCATCGTTTGTACAGCTTCGCGCTCGATGCGGTTGAGGAGCTCTTCATTCGTTGGGATATCGTGAATCAGACCGATGACCTGTCCTGCAGTCCAGACCTAATCCACTGTCAGTTTCTGATTATGCTTGATGTCACTTGAAGATGTCACTTACACCGAAGTCGGGGTCGCCATTCAAGAACACCTGCCGTCCTCGCTTGCCGCTCACGTACTCAGCAACTTCCTCAAATTTGCCCGTTGGGCTGGTCTTCTCGATGTCAACGGCTTGTAGCGCGACCTTGTTGGCGAAGAGGCGCGAAGTGTTCTTCCAACGCCTGAGAACCAGCGCAGTGTCTGTTTCTTGCGCATCGACGATTGCTTGCTTGATGTTCTGGTGGATGGGCGCCTCCACAGTGCACATGAACCGTGTACCCATGTTGATACCACATGCTCCTAGCGCAAGAGCAGCAGCCAGACCCTGGCCATCGGCAAAACCTCCCGACGCAATGAAGGGCACTCCTAAAGTTTGCCTGGCCTTGCTCAACAAGATGAAGTTGGTAATGTCCGTCTCGCCAACGTGTCCGGCGCATTCGAAGCCGTCAATCGACAGAAAGTCTACGCCGAGCTTCACGGCAGACTGCGCGTGCCTGATCGTGGTGCACTTGTGTAGTATAATGGTGCCAGCGGCCTTCAGCTGCTTGATGACTGGTCCTGGGCTGTTTCCAGCAGTCTCTACGATGTTGATCTTCTCTTCGATGATGACACGGGCGTATGCGCCATAATCCGGTGGGACCATAGATGGGAGGAGTGTGAGGTTGACGCCGAATGGGTACTTAGTCATCGTTCGGCAGCGACGGATCTCTTTGCGCAGGTCTTCGGGCGACGGTTGGGTGAGAGCGGTAAGCTGAGTCCACTGTCAATTATCACATGTCGCAAGATTGCATGCAAATACACACGATTCCAAGTCCTCCAGCATTGCTAACGGCAGAAGCAAGCTCCGCATAGCCTACCCACTGCATCCCTCCCTGAACGACGGGCACTTCTCGTTGTCAGTCTCGTCTTTGTGGTTTCGTGGTGTAGCTGACCTCGGATGCCGAGCGCCCTCGTGAGCTCCGTATTGAATGGCATCGTAGGACTTTGATCAGAAGTAAGAAGCAGAGTATGGACGTGTGATGTCGCAATTCGGAGGGCGATGTATATGTCAGAAATCCTTACGCGCGTTACAATGTCGCGTCGGCTGAGGTGTGTCGTGCATGTGGGGAAGAAGCCGAGGCATTAGAGCAGGTAGGCGACCAAAAGCAGAGCGCGCTCCGTCCCTCACATGACGGCTGCCGCAGAAGGAGTTGCACATGATTCGACGATGCTGAATCGCTTGTGAAGATGCGGGCTAGAATATGAGTAATACCGCTTCTTTCTTGTTGTGGTTGCGAGGTGAAGTTGCAGCTGGTCAATGTCTGACGAAGACCCAAATGCGATTGCTCCTGCCGGGCCCCGAGCTTCCTTTCCGCCAACCTTCCAGCTGCTCGCATCACCATCAAGCGCTGCAGTATGCTCACATCATCGTTGATGACTGAGGTTTGAGATAAAGTACTCAGCTGTCAACCATTCTCATACGCGTCGACGCCTCCCCGCTTCTCGAAAGCATGCTGCTTCTTCCTTGTATTCCATGCCTTCCACAGAGCTTCACAGTCCAAGCCACGCGACCACAAACAATCCGAAGACATGGATAAGAAGGCGAAGGTGAAGGTCATCTTGCCGGAAATTGTTGTCCACGTCTTTCAGATACTGATTGATTTGCCGAATAGCGGATCACTCTACTCAGTATGGGCCCGAACAGAATAGTCACACCTTCTCGACTGAGAAATACTCGCAACTCACGCGCTTTGGCAACCGTGTTAAAGCCTTTCTGTTCACAGCGCTTTTCCCATATTCTGGCTGAACCACCAGAGATGAATCCTTGCATGCACACCTGCGGCATCGATGCCGAGCCTTTGCATCGCTATCTGTTGCAGTGTAGAATGCAGTGAAAAACAAAGTATTGTGTGTTGTTCTGTGGTGTTCTGCTGCTCGTGTGGACCTCCAAGAAGGCCAGCAGCAGGGTCTGTTTACATGACGTATCTAAGATACAGCTAAGGTAAGAGGTACTTGATAAGTAAGGAAGTAGCACCAGAACACCAGCACGTGATCTGTTTCTCCTCATAACCGCAACACTATCGCTCTGGAGGCTATCACTTAATTGCTCTCGGAGACCTCTTTCATAAGGGGAGATACAAAGTTTTGCACAAACTGGGCTGGGGAGGCTATTCAACAGTATGGGCTGCGAAGGATCTGAGGTAGCATCGCCACCAAACCATCAGTCAAATGCTTACGACTGTTCAGGAACCAAGAATGTGTTGCACTGAAAGTCTCAGTCGCAGAAAGAAGCTTATGGGAGAAGTCGAGAACTCAAGGTCCTCCGCGCTTTAACGGAGCCCCGTTCTGGAGCACCTGATTCACGGCATGTATTACAATTATTGAATCACTTCGATATTGAGGGCCCAAATGGAAAGCACGAATGTCTGGTGCTCGAGTTCCTGGGGCCCAGTGTCACAGATGTTCTTGATAGGCGCTTCAATGATGAAAGACTTCCAGGACGACTTGCAAAAGCTATTGCGCAACAGGCTCTGGCAGGCCTCGCGCACCTACACTACCATAAGATCGGACACGGAGGTACGACGGATATTGAGTCTGTACAGGAAACACCCTACTAAGATACCGCAGATCTACATACACGTAACTTGGCTTTCGTCATTCCATCCTTAAACACTCTCACGGAATCAGATTTTCTTCAAAAGCTGCAAAGTCCAGATACGGGAGTCGTCAGAAGAAAATCTCGAAAGCCTTTAGAACCAGGTGTGCCCGCATATGTGGGCCGGCCAACTTCCTATCCCGCGGACATATCATTGTCAAACCAGCGGATCAAAATCACTGACTTTGGCGAATCTTTCTCCAGTGACAAAGTCCCTGAATCGCTCCACACTCCTCTTTGCGTTGAAGCACCCGAGGTCATTTTTGGAGAAAAATTGGACTATCGTGTCGATTTGTGGAGTGCGAGCTGCATGGTGAGATTTAATTCAGGCCGTTCAAGCTTGAGCCAGGTCGCGAAGGAAAGTGAGCTTAATATTTCAACAGATATTTGAGCTCATAGTCGGTCCACCGCCTTTAGACAGTGTCGTGGCAACACCTGTAAGCGTTGTTCGACAGATGCTAGAGATCGCTAGGGACGAGTTGCCAGAGCAGTGGCAGCAAAAGTGGCGGACTATGGACAGCACATGGACTGGGGAAAAGACAGAAAATAATCTCCAGGAGTGGTTGGAGGAGACATACTTTGACGGCGTGAGGAAAGAGGACTTCACACGCGATGATTTTGTCCAAGTGGGCGCGCTTGTTCGAAGGCTATTGAGATTTGAGCCTGGTACGACGAGGGCGTCAGTGCAAGAAATCCTCCAAGACCCATGGCTAGGAGACAAATGATTCGGCCACCGCTGATCTTGGACACTTCACACAGTACCAGTGACACAACACCATGAGATACGTACTAATCAACTTGCACCCAGTAAGTACATGCGCCATGACGAATCAAGATCTTGACGGTGTAGTCGATGCAGAAAGCAAAGTGTACGTACAACTCAAGGATGGTAGACGCAAAGGTTTCTCCTACGGAGCTTAGTGGGCATATGACTGCGACTGTATACTTTATAGCTGCTACGACAGCAGATACCTTACCCTCAAAGAGATAACCAGCAACAATCAAGAAGCCCGCTGCTTCTTTAGCATCACGTCTACGCCAGTGTCCTTCTTCATCGCCCAGTCCTGTCATATGATCAGCCCCTGCCATCATTGAATTTGCGTCAAACTTACCCAAAACCAGGTTGGTAGCCATTTCAACATCAGCTTTATGACCCCCGCATTATGGCCGGACCAGACGACTGCATCCCCGTTCATGATCTTCGGCACCACAATTTCCGCATACTCATGCGTATCCATTCTGACCACACCATCGTCACCATTCGTCCTCTTCTTGATTGTGTCTCGTACTTCACCGTAGAGTGAGTCCTCTGGTAAGCTCCAGTTCTCATAGTATGAGAAGCTATTCGAGGCCACAGTAGCTGTCATAACCTTCGTCACCTTGATGCCGAAGGGTGCTAGCTCCAGGCGTAGCGTGTCGAACATGATTTCCGCTGCGCTTTTTGACATTGCATACATCCTGTAGGCGTCAGCCAACTCTCCGTACGGTACCCACTCCTTTTTGGAATGTACAACTTACCCAAGCCATGGCATATTGACGCGCGTAGCGAGACTCGAGATATACGCAACGGTTCCCTTAGCCTCCATCAACAGCGGCGTGAACGCTTGAACCATACTTAATTGTGCCCATAAGTTGAGATCAAACAGTTCTTTCGCTTCCTTGAAACCTTCCGCTTCGTCGAGTAGTGGCATAAATCGGCCTTGTGCCGCATTGTTAACAAGATAGTCCAAGCTTCCACCGGTCTCTTTCTTTACAGCTTCAACCGCAGCGTGGATTTGAGCTTGGTTGGTGATGTCTAGAACCAGGAGGCGCACATTGGGCAGGTTGGTCAGCTTCGACATGCTGGCAATCTTGCGGGTGGTAGCGAAGACCAACAGGCCCCGTTGCGCGAATGCCAAAGCCAGTGCGCCGCCGATGCCACCGTCGCTACATCCTGTGATTAGTACCGATTTCTTGTCCATACTTTCGTAGAAAATGAAGTCAAGATGGGGTGCAGCGAAGCAGACCGCAGATGATGGGCTGTGTTGTTAAGAATGACGGTAAGCCTGAGCGCCGTCCGCTTTGCGCACCACGTTGCGGCGTAGTCACTAGCACACATACCGTGACTAGCGAATCCTGAACTCGATGAAACATGTCAATAATACGCCGCTTCAATTGCACTCGAACGGGTGCTATGGCGGTAGAGTGACGTACTGATCGGCTCGCAAAGAGGCTTCACTGGGAACTAGCGCAGCGCGTCGTCCAATGCCGAAAAACCTCTCTTAAAAAGTGACCTTCTTCCTCATCGCCTTCGTTATTACAAATTCTCAAGAGTTGTAATGATTAAGGTACACATGCTGTGATGTTTGGGACCAGCGCCCTCGATAAGGCGATGACGTGCAAGATATGGTGCGTACATGTCAGAGCAGAAATTGGCACAGGATACCCTTCTTTGGCAGGGACGCTTCTCGATTAGAACAAATTAGGATATCTGCACGACGTAACTGCGCACAGCTTGATGAGACGCAAACAGCTGCCTGGTTTACCCCACTTCCCAACTCCGGCAGTCACCATCTCAGCGAATAGGCAACGACGAAGCAGGGCACCGTTTATGAATTCCCCAGCTGCAGAGAAGCACCACATCTCAGACGCAACTGTACACACCAAAATCGTGCTCCACAAGCATGTCTACGCTCCAGAGCATCCCTCGGGAATTACGAGACCACGTTCTACACCACGTCATCCTCGCTCAACAAAATGACGCTCCATCGCTCGATCAATCTTTCAACGACCTCATACAGGACCGAGAGATTCTCCTCAGTCCACGCCTTGGAGCCTGGTGCAAGACTGTGTTATACCAGCCCACAAACGTCGTCGCGAATGCGTCCAGTCTCCTCCTCGTGAACCATCAGATTCGACGCGAGACGCAAGAAAACATCAAGCGTCTCGGAGCGCGGCAATACGATCTTGATGTCATCATCCTAGACGAGATACTGCCCTTGCCAACTTGGCTGCGAATACCGGTGCTTACCAACAGCCTCGACGCAGTCAACGTAACTTTTCGCATCGCAGGCAAATTCGACAGGAAGAAGCAGCGTAATGACGACGGCTCGGAAACCCCCTATCGCAAGTACGGATCCTACAGAGGCTTTGGAATAGGCAATGGCGCTGGTCCTGCAATGGGATGGCAAATTTATGGTATCTTGGAACGCTTCATCAAGGCTGGGCCGGTGGGCAAGCTCGAAGACAACAAGATTCACACCCATCGGCACATGACTGTCAAGACTATTGATATCAACGTTGAAACGCCACAGGATGTCGACCCATCAGCCTCCGGAAATCCCATAAGCGCGAGCTTAATGAGTAGTCTCAGAGATGACGCAGACACGGTCCTTAGCCCGGAATATCTGGCGAGGTTTGTTGCACAGAATATGAACGGTTTGCTGGCCGGTGGCGATCGAGAATGGTTCGCGTATGGCAAAGTTTTGTATGAGTATGTTGACTTCATTGTCATCAGGCATGACGGGGTGGAGATCAAGAGGCTCGACGTTGCAGAGAGGCTGAGGGGTGTCGGAGGCTTTCAAGAGAAGTATGTATCGGAGAAAGAGCTGCAAGACTACAAGGCCGCCACATGGGCGAAGAGGAAGATAAGAGGGTTGAGGGTGTTGAGCGATTGATGGTGCCATCGTAAGGTCTCGAAAGCTCCGTGTCATGGCAAATACGTGGGTAATTGCTTGTTGTTTGTTGTAGCTTTATGTGTTGCAATACGTCATACCTAGTGGAATTAAATAGTTCATCCAAATCATGAAAGCTCTGAGCCTTTCAAGAAGAACGAAGACCTTCGCCATTGATGAGTAAGAAGGTTAATCTCAATTCCCAGTATGTTCCATGCGGTCAAAAACATACCCCTATGTTCCTGAAGAAGTCATCTCCTCTCGTTGAATCGCGATATGCTATGGTTGCACCCCTCCAATCATCCTGCTGGTGATTGACTTGGGGGTTATGTCCTCCAAGGGAAGTCCCTCGGAGCGTCGGATGCAGCTTAACAACTGTCGTGCGACCAGTTCCACAGGGCTCATATCTTTCATTTCAGTCTGTCGGTGAGCTCCCATGCGTATAACCAACGTATTGGTAGTTGCAAAAGGCCTCAAGTTATGTTGTGCCGCATGTTTACACATCAAATTATGAAACACACAGATCAGTACCCATTGTTGGCGCTCGATGTGAGCGTTGATGTCGTCAGGGTCGTCGGCTCCCACCGAGAAATGCGTGCAGACTGTGAGAGTAGTCCATCGACAGTTCAGGATGGAAAGTAAGGCCGTGGCTGACGCGGGAAGCAAAGGTGCTACGGGTCCGAATGCTGCTGTTCCCGTCGAAAGTTTTGATTGGGCGTGGAGTTAGAATGCTGAGTATGATCTGTGTTGGGCGTTTGACGAAACCGTATCCAAGCGGCAGCTCGAAGAAGAGGGGATCACCACTGGGTTGCGCAGCGACACACGCACTCATTGCTTTGAGAAGAGGCCGAATTTTCGCTATACAATTGGTGTTCATCTCGTGGTAGACCTCGTGGCAGCTGATCATTAAGCCGGCAATCCCTGTGGTTGTACCGTTGGCCATCGAAGTCGCGACGAGGTGACCATAAACTTGTAGCCGCAGCTCGACCGGGAGAAGAAAGAAGCCGGTAGTCATATCGTTGGTGGTGTGACAGAACGTTTTGAGTAGTTTGAACCTGGATGGACAAGGATCACATATGACCAAGTCTTTGGAGTTACGATTTTGTTGGCTGTCGAGTAGTGAGAGAATGACTTTGGGTTGCGACTCGATTGGGTAGCGAGATGAAGATGTTGAGGGCTGATCGAGAGTCGAGTAGTGAATCGGCGATGAGAAGATATCAGCTTACTGTGAGTCGATGGCATGGGCTGATTGACGATGCAGGTGAGAGTGTTGAGCTTGCCGTGTCACAGAGAGGGGTCGATAAAGGCAAGAAGTTTCAGGAGCGCGCCCTACTGGTGAGAGTGAAATCTACCAGCGTACAAACGCGCAACGCTCTAAAACCGAAAAGAAGGAATGTTTGCGCAGCTTCGAGGGTCAATGATTGGGCGGGCGACTAGTCTTGGCTAGAGCATGGCTGATTTGCCTCGAATGTACCGTTGTTGCGGTTGTCAGACCTTCTATGGCGTCCGATTTGAACGTCCTTGATACCCTCCTTGCTGTTATCCTGAAGCTTGGTTCCTTGCCAAGTTCATAATTTACAAGCGAATCAATAGACGGTCAAGCCTTTCTACTGGCGCCGGGAACCCTTGCTGCACCTCATACTTCCACGCCACAGCTTCCTCCTCCGGCAGCCCGTCCTTAAAATCGAAGCCATACGACCATTGCACATACTCGTCATCTATATCTTTCCCAGCAGCCCACGCGCTCTTCATCTCCGGAAAGTCCCCATAGTCAAGTACTATCTCAGCAAGTTTCGACAGCACTGCTCTCATTTGGCTAATGGTGCGCTTGTTGTTTTTCTTCGAAATTGCCCAGGTTTCTAGTTGGACAACCAAGCGCTCGAGATGCGCAAACGCACTTGGTTCGTTACTGGGCCCTCTCACGTTGTGGATGATCCAGATGAGATCGTAATATATGAGATGGTTACGCTTTATATGGGGGCCATCAGCCATACCAAGTACAAGTCTCTGATGGGACTGGCTGTATACGCGACGGAGGAACTCGACCAAAGCCTTATGCGATTCGGTGACCATTGTGAGCTTATACGGAGGAGGTCCGAATAGCCTGCACCCAACCGAAATGGCGTTGATCTTGAGAGACTCGTCGAACTCCGAGCTCTGCGCGAGCTGGAGCTCTTCGACTCCATCTTCTTCCCAAATCGACCTCCAATCGCGTATGATGTTCAGTAGAGGTCGGCCTTTCTTAATGTGTTCGTCCTCCATTTCCCGATTGATTTGACGACAGGACAGGAATAGTCCATTGATGTTGGCAACGTCACGATCGCGCAGGAACCCCTTCATCAGCTCGTGATAAACTCCGCATCGCAATTCGGCTGGAAGGGAGAGGAAGGCGAAGTGCGTCATGTTGCTTTCGTCGATGGACGGCAGCGATTTGCTCGCGACACTATGCGCAAATCACGAAAGCTTCACGGTGAGCTGGAGAAGGGTTGGGACGTTAAGCTGACAGAATTCTTCATAAGGCTTCGAAGCATCGAGGCACCAGCGACGAAGTGTCCCCACCACTAGCGCCGTGCTAAACCCAGCCTTACATCTGAACCGCACCACACACCGCACCCCTGTCCTATTCATCAACACAAAGACCATGGCGCGCGGCAAGCTCATAGTATTCGAAGGTCTTGACAGGGCTGGGAAGTCGACACAATGCGAAATGCTCGCCGAGACGCTGCAACAAGATGGCATGAAAGTGCGGCACATGCGATTTCCTGGTACGCTCAGCACACCAGACATCACTAGAGACAGGACATGTGTACTAATGTATTGAGGTAGATAGAACAACACCGATTGGGCAAATGATCAATAACTATCTCAGCGGCCAGACAGAAACAGAAGATCATGTTATACATCTCCTGTTCTCTGCGAATCGATGGGAAGCAGCGTAAGTGCATCTTTCCATGCAACATCTTCAATACATGTGCATTAGCTTCATACTCACGACACATAGCGCCTTTATTCAAGCTTCCATCGAATCCGGCACAACCCTCATAATAGACCGCTACTACTACAGCGGCGCCGTCTACTCCGCCGCCAAGCACAACCCCAGCATGTCTCTCTCCTGGTGCCGGCAACCCGACGTCGGTCTCCCACGCCCGGACCTGTGCATCTTCCTCGACATCTCGGCCGAAGATGCAGCCAAGCGCGGCGGCTACGGGGCGGAAAAGTACGAGAAGAAGGAGATGCAGGACCGTGTGAGGGTATTGTTTGAGACGCTGATGCAGAAACCGGAAGGGGAGGATTTGGTCAGAATTGATGCAGGCGGAACTTTGGAGGAGGTGCAGAAGATGGTGAGAAGCGAGGTGAATAAGTGTGTTGGGAGGGTTGATGAGGAGGGGTTGGCGTTGAGAGTTATGAAGGAGTGGTAGCGGGTTCATCGTCGCATGGGTTCTGGGAGGTCGTCTTCGTCTTGGCTGAGGTCTTCCATCCACGTTTCGTCTAGGTCTGCGTCTTCGTCTTCGTCTTCGCCTTCTTCGGTATCGAGTGTGTCTGACTCCGCGGCGTTCTCTAGCTTCTTTCCACGCTTGGGTTTGAAGAGTATCTTAAGTTCTTCCTCGCCGCAAGTGCGTAGACTGAGTTCCTTCATCATCGGCGCCCATTGAATAAGGCTGCGACAACCTGGACATTTGCCTTGGGTGGGAACCATGGCGTCTGTGTTGTTTTCTTCTGTTAGAAATTTGGTTGAGAGGCAGGAGAGATGCGAGACGGTCTGACAGGTCTCGATTGGGCAGACGAGAACGAGCGATGTGAAGCTGTTGGCGTCCTTCCTACAGACGCCGCAGTCTCGTCGTCGATCATATCCAAGTACGGTTCTTGACTTCTCGATGTACGCTTTGCAATCTTCGTATGCTACCGGTATGGCTCGGATGACCTCAGGTATAAAGTGTGTCTGTAACTCCGTCGACACATCACTTGCCAGCATTGGTATCTCAGCCGGTGTCAGCTGTATCGTGATACTCTTTCGCAATGTCGTCTTCAACTTCGAAACGTGTTTCTGCCACTGCACATATACATCCGGCGCAAAGAACCTGAGGTGCAGCGGCCACCGACTGAAGCTTTCCGCGCCCAGCAGATGATGTAAGTTCTTCAGTCTTGCCTCCAGCGACATGGGCGGTCTCTTTCTCCTCCTGCTCGGCGACGCAGCTTTCTTCCCCTTTTGCAGCTCTTCTGCGTGTGCATCGCGCACGTCTTTGTTGATATGCCTGGTCGCGTGCGTATTCTGCCAAGCCCACTCAAACTGCAGCGCCGCAAACCGCGATGGAAAGCCGGTGACGATGCACGTCATCTCCCACGGGCGCTTGCCTTGCATTGAAGTTCGCTTTGCGCCACCCTTGCTTGAGCCATTGTGCTGGCCCAGGCGACGCGCAGGGTTCGGCGTGCTCCCGATGTAAAAGGATTTGCGGTGCTTTGAGCGGAGGAGATAGCAGCAGTAGAATGCACTGAACGGCCGGCGCTCGATCTTGAAGGCTTCTGACATGGTGGCCCGTTGATGTTTGGTGTTGGTGTTGATCGTAACCAGACACGGAGCGAACATTGAACGGTCTATACCAAGCGCTAGTACTGTGATTGGCTGTGGCTTGGATTCTACGATCGGTACCTCCGCTGCCGAACATCAGTTGCCGCAGCCTAAATATACAAAGCTTGAGAACAGGGATACAGTCAAGCTGTGCTGGAAGAATCGTAAGACGTTTGCACTCTTCGTGAGTGTGCAGTGGAAAGAGCACTAGGCTTGCGAGTGGCGAAAACTTTATTTAAAGATGTTAGGTGTAGGAGTACAAGGTACATGGGTGAAGGGTACGTTTGTGTCACCCTTCAGGCCACACCGAACGTCAGGACTGGAGACTCAAAACCATCGAACAATTCTTACACATATCATGAGCGGTGATTCAAGCATTGTGTGTCTGGCAATAGATTGGCTGTAGTGAAGAGTAAGGTCTGCAGCCTTACAGTAGGTGGTAGCCCGCAGTAGGTATGTCTCAGCACTACTACACGCCTGGGCACCTCGTGCAATCGATCTTGAAATTGCTGTTTCAACGCACGCAAAAGAACCAGAAACTAGAGTTAGGGATCTGCCAAACTTTGAACGTAGCCAGGTCATGTCACAGATTCGGTAAGATCCAGCGGTTTGTCCAGCATGTCCGGTGTGATGCACGCTGCTTTTGGGGCCTAGGTGTTCGCTAGTTCGCTAGGACAAGCACCACAAGCACCCAGACGCTCACATCCGCCCGAACCTTGCACCTTCCCTTTCACACCACTTCCCGTCGCATACCACCACACTGCGCTGGCTCGACAGCCACGCTCGTCGCCGAAGCACGACACCGTTTCTGCATCCGCCCAACCAGCCTGTCGCTCCAGCGCACCGAATACGTCTAGGCGTAGGGCGTCGCCGTCCCTGGTCCCATACCCACATGCCTACACGTATCTCCCCACCGTAGCCACCACAGCCGACATACACCCTTCCTTCGAACGCCAATCGTCACGGACTTCCCCAAACTTCGTTATAAAGTTATCGCAAAGGGCAATTTCGCAGGAGCGCCGGGTGCAGCGGCGGAGGTGCCATGGTCGACTTCATGCCCCCCAGCGGGCTGCCTTCGACGGGCGCCACTATGACGACCTTCCGAGTCGCGGCGGACAACACGATGCTTGACGGTCCATCTTCTGCGCAAAAGTCAAGAATGGGCGGAATTGTAATGCCAGCGATGAATGGCGTGCAGCCGAGCGGCATGGCCACTATCCCTTTGAGCGCCCGTAAGGCGCAACCACTCGACCTTACGACGGTGGAGCGAAGAGGCCATGGGGCACCGAACAACCAGCCGCCGAAGCCCAATCGCATGTTTGGTCTACAGGAGTCGCCCACATATCGTCCGACAGCCGAGCAGTTCAAGGACCCTGTGCAGTACATCGAGAGCATACGCGAGGAGGCGCAGAAGTACGGCATCGTCAAGATCATACCGCCTGATAGCTGGAATCCCGAATTCGCCATCGACACCGAGGTAAGCGCATATCGCCATGGCTAACATCACTTATTCGACGGCCATTGTTGATGATCGTGAGCGCAAGACAGGCTAACACCAGCGCAGCGCTTCCACTTCCGCACACGCCGGCAGGAGCTCAATTCTGTCGAAGGAGGTATGCGCAAGCTCCATCGCAGCTGTTTCCAGATCCATTCTTACTCTCCACAGGAACACGTGCCAACCTGAACTACTTGGACCAGCTGGCCAAATTCCACAAGCAGCACGGCCACAGTCTCACACGCTTTCCCAGCGTCGACAAGCGACCACTGGACCTTTTCAAGCTCAAAAAAGCCGTGGAGACCAGGGGTGGTTTCGAGCGCGTGTGCAAGCAGAAGAAGTGGGCTGAAATCGGACGAGACCTCGGCTACAGCGGCAAGATCATGTCCTCGCTCTCTACGTCGTTGAAGAACTCATACCAGAAGTGGCTGCATCCCTACGAGCAGTACTTGCGCGTCGTTAAGCCCGGTGTGCAGCAGATGCTGGAATTCGAGCATGGCGGTCCCTTCACGCCGTCGCCTGCGCCTTCGCCTCTGAAGAAGTCGGCACAAGGCACGCCCGTCGCCCACGCTGCCGATTCGCCTGCAGTCAGAGCTTCGGTAGCCTTGAATGCGACACTGCATGGTGAATCCGCGCCTACTCCGTCTACTGAGCTGCCACGACCCGCAATGTCCGGCTTCACATCCGTCAACGCAGGTGGATTTACAGCGGTGAACGCCCAACCGTCCCACGCAACTCCAGTGCAACCACCTGCCGCGAGCTCCTTCTCTGCATTGAACACGCCGAACGGCTTCCATCGCGAGAATGTTGACTCACACATGGGTACTCCGCTGCGGAATGGAGGCAGCCCCATGCTCTCCTCCCACAACACACCAGACATGCGACCAATGACACTTGGCTTGACTCCACAGGCGAACGGTCAAGTGTTCAATCAATTGAAGCGCGCACACTCACAGGATGTCGAAGACAGCTTCGACGACGACGTTGATGACGTTAATGGACGACGTAGTAAGCGGTTGAAGAAAGGTAAGCACGTTCGCAAGCGGCCATCTGCAGCTTCGCTCCGCCTGCCGCTTGGACAGGGATGCTGTGTTGCTGCTCCTTGACAGATCCAGGCACGGGTCATACGAGCGCTGTATGTCTCATTGGATGATATTCCTCGCTAACGAACTACCTGCAGATGCGGCGCCCACCGTCGCCGGCTCGCACATGACACAGCCGCGCCAATCGACGCCAGGTTCGACTTTCTATCCACGCGCTCGCGCAGCGGATGAGCGACCAGGCGATGTGAGTGCACCCCATCCTCTTCTACAATAGTGTTCTAATCTGCCGTAGCGATGCGAGACCTGCGGTACAGACAACGACCCGTCGAACATCCTCCTCTGTGATAGTTGCGATGCAGGCTACCATGGGTACTGCCTCGATCCACCTATCAAGAGCGTTCCAGAGTATGATTGGCATTGTCCACGGTGTCTCGTTGGCACCGGCGAATTCGGTTTCGAGGAGGGTGGTGTGTACTCGTTGAAGCAGTTCCAGGAGCGGGCACAAAGCTTCAAGCAAGCGCATTTCGCCAACAAGACGCCCTTCGATCCCATCACTAACGCGCCGAGGCCGGTAACGGAAGACGATGTCGAGAACGAGTTTTGGCGATCGGTGGGAAACCTCACGGAGACCATCGAAGTGGAGTACGGTGCGGACGTCCATTCGACAACGCATGGAAGCGGCTTCCCGACCATTGAGAAGAACCCACGAGACCCATACTCCACCGATCCTTGGAATTTGAACATACTCCCATACGCTCCCGATTCCTTGTTCCGTCATATCAAGTCTGATATCTCTGGCATGACAGTCCCGTGGCTCTATGTTGGCATGGTTTTCTCTACGTTCTGTTGGCATGCCGAGGACCACTACACGTACTCTGCCAACTACCAACACTTCGGCGCGACCAAGACATGGTATGGCATTCCGTCTGAAGACTGCGACAAGTTTGAGCAGGCTATGCGCGAGGCAGTGCCTGAGCTGTTCGAGTCGCAACCGGACCTACTATTCCAGCTCGTGACGCTGTTGACACCAGAACAACTCAAAAAGGCCGGCGTCAGGGTGTACGCACTAGATCAACGAGCCGGAGAGTTCGTCATTACGTTCCCCCAGGCCTACCATGCCGGCTTCAACCACGGTTTCAACATGAACGAGGCTGTCAACTTTGCTCCTTCTGATTGGGAGCCGTTCGGCGAACACGGCGTTCAGCGGCTGCAAGACTACCGACGGCAGCCGTGTTTCTCCCACGATGAGTTACTGCTGGCAGCTGCTGCGCGCAAAGACACAACGATCAAGACGGCCAAGTGGCTCGGCCCAGCTTTGGAACGAGCACGAGATCGAGAGGTCAGTGTGCGGACAACGTTCCTAGAGAAGCACAAGGCGGCGAAGGAACATGCCTGTAAGATTGACGGCAGCGGCGACTCCGATGCAAAGTGCGAGCTGGAGTTCATCATTGACGACACGGACACACACGAGGATGAGCTGATCTGCACCTTTTGCAAAGCCTACAGCTATCTGTCCCGGTTTTATTGTCGTAATTCGAAGAAGGTCTTGTGCCTGCAACATGCCGGATGGTTCGAATGCTGTCCGGGTAGTCTCGAGACCGACCGGTTTTCTGGAGCCCGAGGCGAGCACCTTCTGATATATCGCATGCCAAATGACAGCCTGAGTACCATTGTACAAAAGGTTGTCGACAAGGCGGGCACGCCTGAGGTTTGGGAGCAGAAGATGGAAACTCTCATGGCTGAGGGTCCTCAACCACAACTTAAATCGTTGCGATCTCTTCTCAATGAAGGAGAGAAGATTGACTGGGATCTTCCAGGTCTGGCCGATCTCAAAGACTTCGTCGAGAAATGCCAAGAGGTCTCTGACAACGCTATCAACTACATCACTCGGAAGCAGCAGAATCGACGCAAGAATGAGCGGACTTTTAAAGGACGAGGTGCCGCCAGTAAGAGTGCAGCAGCTGATGCAGCAGACGAAAAAGAGCGAGAGTACCGCAGTGTCGAGAATATCCAGAAGCTTCTTAGTCAAGCAAAGGAACTAGGCTTCGATTGCCCCGAGATCGCCTCTCTACGCGAGCGAGCCGACAGCATCGCAGAATTTCGAGAGAAGGCACAAGCGGTCTTACGCGACCGAGCATCTCAGGATAGCGTCACTCGACTGGATGAGCTCCTTGAGGAAGGCAAAAATTTCAACGTTGACCTTCCCGAGTTGGAGGCGCTTGAGAAGGTTTTGCAGCAACTGAAGTGGTTGCAAGAGACCGACGACTTCAGAATGAAGCAAGCGACGACCTTGGATGAAGTCAGCAGGCTCATATCCCGAGGCGCGGAACTAGGCGTTCCCGGCAATCACCCCGAGATGAGCTTCATCCAAAGCAAAAAGGATCAGGGAGAGTTCTGGGAGCTCAAAGCCAAAGAGCTTATTGCGGTCGAGAATGTTCACTACCAGCAACTGGATGCCTTGTCCAAGCAGGCAGCGAATTTGCCCGTGACACCCGAGACCCGCGCGGCAGTGGACGCCATTCTCAAGAAGCAGCGCGACGCACAAGAATTGATCATGTCTCTGTATGAGAGGAGCAAGGACCCTGACTTCACGCAGCGACCAAAATACATGGAAGTTCGGACCGCCATCGAGGGCTTGAGTATACTTAACAGCAAGCCACCGGGTACCATCGACCTCGAGAAGGAGCAGAAACGCCACGAAGACTGGATGCGAACTGGCAAGAAGCTGTTTGGCAAGGCCAATGCACCTCTTCACATCTTGCATGCGCACATGAAGCAGGTCGATGAGCGTAATCGTTCATGCTTTGATCTCTCTGATCAACCGCGCATGCCGGTCGAGCCCGCTTCGCGCGAGGCCAGCCCAGTGGAGGACGGTGAGAATGTTGACGGGTCGGGTTCCAGCCGCGACGTATTCTGCATCTGCCGCAAGCCTGAAGCTGGCATGATGATTGAGTGTGAGCTGTGTCACGAATGGTAAGTCGGCTGTTCCAATTTAACAAGTCACAAACATCTAACTATTGACAGGTACCATGGTAAGTGCTTGAAGATCGCGCGCGGCAAAGTCAAGGAGGATGACAAGTACACTTGCCCTATCTGCGACTACCGAGTCAAGATCCCGCGCGATGCCACGCGACCCAAGCTGGAAGATCTCCAAACCTGGCAAGACATGCTCCCGAATCTACCGTTCCAACCCGAGGAAGAAGAAACTCTGGATTCTTTGATCGAACACGGCATGAGGTTCCGCGAATATGTCGCGCAGTACATCAATCCGTTGATGTCGAGTCCGGATGAGCTGACAACTCAGCGCTTCTATTTGCGAAAGCTGGAGGGTGCCGAAATCTTGCTATCTGATGAGATTAATTTCTTCCGACAGGAGTTGCACAAGTGGGCTCCAGTTGCTCCTGCGCCACCACCAATTCTACAGGTTTCGTTGTCTACACGCAAACCACGACCGACTAAGCAGCAAAAGCTGATGACCCAACTCGGCATCACCAATCCAGATGACTTGCCACCGCACCTCCGAAACAAGACACAGCAGTGGACGGCCAAGCAAAAGTCTGTGGATCCGACTAAACCTCCGCTTCAAGCCGCTCCTGGCCAGTCGCACACTCCTCCTGGGGACCCACGCCGCGATGGCGGTGGTGACAACGACTACTTCAACTCTGCGCCGACGCCGACATTCACCAACTCGCCAACGTTTGCTACCAATGCTCAGCTCAACTTTGGTGGAAACTCGATTGCTTCCATCGACCCTGGTCTCTTTGAGACGTCTGGACCTGGGCCGACAAGTCCCATGCAGGATCCGTTCAAAAGCTCAGGCAGCGGGCAAGAGATGTTCGGCGAGGCCATGGAGATGGTAGGCAACCAGACCGAGGAAGCTCTCGCGGCTACGGAAGGCAACAGCTACATCATGGACTAGTAGTCCTGCGTGCTCGGATCTTCGAGCGCTTTCAACACGACTTTTTCCCGATATCCTGGCATGGCGTTTCAGACTACTTTACTAACACATTCGGCCAAACGGGCGTGAAGACCCTAGATAAGAGGCTGTACCTTTTATTGTTTATGCGCCTTTGTCGCGCGTGTCGTATACTTTGCATATGCAGCTGTTCCTTCGATCGCCGGATGGAGTACCACAGATGGCACTGTCGATGTACTTGTACGGAGATATTCGAAACTAGTGTTAGTGCATTTCGAAGGGTGTTTTTGGGATATGGGTATATAACGAGGTCAATACCCGACGGATAAAGGATATGGTGTATCTTGTATTTTCGATAGTCGAGGAATGGATAATCCCACATGAGGTTTGCTTCGAGCCCGCGTTGTTGATGACGCAGTGACGGGTGGAGTGCGCTGCTGGTCCAAGTGGCCTAGCGTAGCTGATGTTCGAAAAAGATGGAGTGCGACGAACGACGAGCAGCACCTCCGAGTTTGGACAACACCTCACCATGCTGCCGAGTAGAGGGCTGCGGCCCGCCCAATTCGTCCCGCTGAGCTCGCGACAGTGCACAATATTGAGGCCCAGCTCGTCAAGAAAGGTGCGCCCGCGAATGCAGTACGCTGCTTGCCCGTCCCATGTCCGCCGTCACCTCCGCATCCCGCAATGCATGCAACACGTCCATGGCCTCACATTGTTGACCACGCAGCACCACAACAAGGGCTCAGGTACTAACATCACGTGTACAGTTCTCGTCACTCCCCCGAACCTCTAGCCTTCCCACGTCATCCACCAGAGCAAGCCCGTTGCAGTCCGCGCGGTGGCGGGCAGGCAGACCAACTGTTGTCCTCACAGCATCGTCAGTACGGCATGGCTCATGGTACGCGCCCTGGAGCTGGGGCAAGCCAAACACGCCCGCCGGTGACGCCACTGCCTCTGGCGCACAGCAAGTCCCCGTGGCCGAATTCGTGAACGGTCCCGCCTCCCACTATATCGAACCAGCCGTCACATCGGCCACGCCAGAGATTGCGCCCGCAGGCATAGACAAAGCGCCCGTAGTAAACACCTCGTCCGGAGCGGCTTCTTCTTCTCCCACCGACAGTCTCGCCGCGGAGTTGGAAAACCCCAAGACGATGGACGACCTTCTCGGCCTCGAGCCCGTGCAAGACACAAAAGCCGACTTTGACCCCACGGCCCTCGTCGACCACGCCGGACAACTCAAAGAGCTGGGCCTCGACTACGGCTGGGGCGTAACCACCCTCTTCGAAAAGACCATCGAGCAGGTCTACCTGAACTCGGGCTGGGGCTGGGCCGGCTCCATTGTCGTCGCCGGCGTCGCAGTCCGCTGCATAACCTTCTACTTCCAGGCCATGAGCTCCGACAAGATGGCCGCAATGGCAGCAATGAAGCCCGTCACCGCGCCCATCCAAGAGAAGCTCGACGATGCCATCAAGCGCGGCGACAAGCAGCAAGAGCAGCTGCTGAGAATGCAGCAAGCCGCCATTTTGAAGCCCTACATGGGCGGCGTCTTCTCCATGGGCGGCTTCATGTTCGTGCAGATGTGGATCGGCTTCAGTGTGTTTAGGTGTCTGCGCGCAATGGCTGAACTTCCTGTGCCGGGCATGGCGCACGACGGCTTCCTCTGGTTCACAGACCTCACGGCTCGGGACCCGTACTTCCTCCTCCCGGCTGCCACAACTGCCATCATGTACAAGCTCTTCAAGGTAAGCCATACTGCCATCACTGCCACTCCCTACTAACTTCTGCATTTCAGGCCGGTGGCGAAACCGGCGTGACCGACATGGCGGGCGGCGCTCAGCGTCAAGCCATCATGACCGGCCTTGCATGCCTCTTCGGCGTCATCACCGCATTCCAAGCCTCCGCCCTGCAGCTCTACTTCCTGGTCTCCGGCATCCTCGGCGCCGGAACGTCCTTCCTCCTGCGTCAGAACTGGTTCCGCCGCGCGATCCGCATACGCACGATCCCGAGCAAGCAGAGCATGGAAGCCTACTCGGAGGTCGTCAAGGGCAACCTGAGACTGAAAGACATCAAGGGTAAAGACGGGAAAGTCCGGTACCAGGCTCCCAGAGCGCCTACCAAGCCCGCGCGTCGCACAGCCGCTACACTGTCCAGTCTGAACATCAAGGCTGGGACGCAAGTGCCGGCGCACTTGCAGCTCGTTACGCCAAAGGTGACGACGACGAGCGGTGGCCAGCAGGATCGCGAGGAGGACTTTGAGGACGGAGCGAAGGGAACGTCAATGGAGAAGTTGGACTACTATAGGAGGAATTATAGGCTCGCGTTTATGTGGCGCAGGTTCAGCAATGGTCTGGCGAGCACGGCGCGAAAGTTGGGGTTTGGGGGGGATGAGAAGAGCGAGAGGAAGAGGGCTGCGGAGAGGTATGAGGCTGAGAAGAAGAGAAGACTTGAGGGTAAGTAGGTGATTGGGGTTTGTATGATATGAAGGACGATGATGTGGGACTTGTGTGTTTGTAGAGGCAATGTTCTTTGTACAAATATTTCTGATGCTGAATGATTCATCTCCATCTCCACATCTCTG
>Ga0265780_10001375_pt1 | contig 34316 bp, 30 predicted proteins | sample P1T30metagenome_FD_192432 | JGI IMG/M metagenome (GOLD analysis project Ga0265780, IMG submission 192432) | Plant litter microbial communities from East Loma Ridge, Irvine, California - P1 T30 | ecosystem: Environmental > Terrestrial > Plant litter > Unclassified | place: USA: California...
TATTTTATAAGCAAACATATAGTGATCGTTTGCAGGATTTGAATACTCCGGCTGGTAGATAGTTTCTACAGATATTTTTACGCCTTCAGTAATGTGTGTTACCATAGAGCAATTGTATTAAATGAATATTATTACTTGATTTCAAAAATCAAGCCATCTCTACTTCGAATTTACTTTTTATTTCTTCAAGCACACTATTTATATCGTCCAGATTTTCAAGTGATACCAGTTTCATACGATACTCCTTGAAATTGGGAATGCCCTTAAAATAGTTTGAATAGTGCCTTCTCATTTCAAATATGCCAGTTTTAGGACCTTTCCAGGCAATGGATTTTTCGAGGTGTGTTCTGCATACTTCGACACGTTCTTCCAAAGTTGGTCCGGCAAGGATCTCTCCTGTTTTAAAGAAATGTTTTACTTCACGGAATATCCATGGATATCCTATGGCAGCCCTGCCAATCATTATTCCATCGACTTCATATTCAAGGCGCCAGTTTGCCGCTTTTTCGACAGAATCAACATCTCCATTGCCGAAAATAGGTATCTCAATCCTGGGATTTCTTTTAATATCTCTTATGAGCGCCCAGTCGGCCTCGCCCTTATACATCTGGGCACGGGTTCTTCCGTGTATGGTAAGCGCTTTTATCCCGATGTCCTGAAGGCGCTCTGCAACCTCATAAACGTTTTTAGTATTATCATCCCAGCCTAATCTAGTTTTGACTGTTACCGGTAAGTGAGTCGCTTCTACTACGGCTTTGGTCATTCTGACCATTTTGTCTATATCCTGAAGCAAACTTGCGCCTGCACCTCTGCAGGCGACATTTTTTACAGGACAGCCATAGTTAATGTCTATCAGGTCAGGGGCTGCTTTTGTAGCTATCTGGGTAGCTTCCTGCATTGATTCAATATTGCTGCCGAAGATCTGTATGCCAATTGGCCGTTCATACTCAAAAATATCCAGCTTCTGTATACTTTTTGCTGCATCACGTATAAGCCCTTCTGAGGATATGAACTCAGTATACATCATATCTACTCCGTTTTGCTTACATACGTAACGAAACGGCGGGTCGCTTACATCTTCCATGGGTGCCAGCAACAGTGGGAATTCTCCTAAATCTATATTTCCAATTTTCACCGGCATGAGCTGTATATTACGTTATATTTGAACGTTTTTTTTAAAAAGTTTATTTCAGGGAAGCTAATAGTAAAATATATTCTAACAATTTTATTATAATATTGTCCCTTATTAACGCAAAATTACGAAATATTAACTGATGATGATTACCATGAGGTCAAAAGACCGTCATCCTTTTATATCGTTACTTTATTTGCTATTCTTTTGTTTAGCAGGCTCTTTGCTTTTTACAGTTGTGGCTCTGGCTGTATGCTGGCTGGCATTTGGCATGGATGGTTTAGCCGGCTTTACAGGTGGAGGATACAGTAGTATATGGCCTATGAGGATTATACAGCTCTTTGGCTCCGCCGGAACATTTATCTTTCCTGCCCTTCTGTTTGCAAAGAATGAAGATTCGGATTATCCTGGGTATCTTAAGCTGGATAAAGTTCCCGGGCTTCTGATCATGGTACTTTCGGTCCTGATAATATATTCTTTTTCGGGGTTTATAGATTGGACGACACAATTAAATCAAAAGATGAGTTTTCCCGGTTTCCTCCGGGATCTGGAACAATGGATGAAGGATAAGGAAGACCAGCTTGAAAAATTAACTTTACAGCTATTGGTGATGAAAAACGGCTGGGAATTAATATTTAATATTTTGCTCATCGCTATAATTCCGGCTTTAGGTGAAGAATTGCTGTTCCGTGGGTGTATACAACGAATATTCAGCAAATGGACAGGTAATTACCAGTTAGGTATATGGATAGCTGCAACGATATTCAGCGCCATACATGTACAGTTTTATGGTTTTCTACCCAGAATGCTTCTTGGTGCCCTGTTTGGTTATCTTATGGCCTGGAGTGGAAGCTTGTGGGTACCAATAATTGCACATTTTATTAATAATGGAACAGCAGTTGTTGCTGCTTATATGATGCAGCGGCGAGGTGAGCCAGTTAATATATTGGAAAAGACAGGAAATAATCCGGGATATGTACCGCTACTGAGCGTCGTATTTACATCAATTCTGCTGATATTATTCTACAAAATGAGTGAAAGGCAGGTTAAAAAGAATCAGCATGAAAAATGAATGGGTAAAAGTATTTATAACCAGGGATTTCTATCGGGCAGAATTAGTAAGACAATTTCTGATTGATAATGATATAGAGGCCGTTTTATTAAATAAACAAGGTTTTCCCTATAATATTGGTGAGGTAGAAGTACATGTTCATTCATCTGCTATGGAAAAAGCGACAGACCTTATAAAAGGCCAGGATTTATGAGGACAAGAGCTATCACGGGTTTTTTCTTTATTCTTGTTATGCTCGCGTCAGTATTATTCAGCGGGTATGTTTTTCTTGTTTTTTTTATGCTGTTGTCTCTTCTTTGCCTGGATGAGTTTTACAGGCTGGTAAAAACGGACGAAATACGGCCGAGACGCATTATGGGAGGTATTCTGGCTCTTAGTATTTATTTGCCTGTTATCTATTATTTCCAGCAGTCTGGCAGCCAGAAATATCTCATATTTGCTGTGCCGGTTACTATTATAATAAGCATTGCTGAACTGTACCGGCGGTCGTTAAACCCTTTTATTAATCTGGCTTATACATTTTTAGGCGTATGTTATATAATACTGCCTTTTTGTTTATTTAGCGCATCATCTTTTTTAAGCGGAGAGTATAATTTTCACATTTCGCTTGGCACATTGATTTTATTGTGGGCAAATGATACAGGGGCTTATCTTTTTGGCGTAAAGTTTGGAAAAAATAAGCTTTTTGAGCGCCACTCACCAAAGAAATCGTGGGAAGGATTTTTCGGAGGAATGTTTTGCAGCTTACTGGTAGCATTTATACTGAGTACTCAATATCCGGAATTGCCTGTTTTACATTGGGCTGTAATGTCGCTGCTTGTTGTTATAGGAGGTACATTCGGCGATCTATGTGAGTCGATGTTAAAAAGAAGCACCGGCAAAAAAGATTCCGGGTCTGTCCTGCCCGGACATGGTGGATTTTTGGATCGCTTCGACGGACTATTATTTGCGGCACCGCTTGTTTTTGTATATTTATATTTGATCTTTTCTTTTTAAAGTAAAAAATGGAGAATCCTTCGGAGATAGAAGAAACGGATAATAAAAGTTTGGTTCAAAAGGACCGGTCCCTTTTATATATGGGGATCGGATTAGGTGTAGTTATTTTGATCATGGGATATCTGACCTTGTTTGTAGACGATCCATGGAAAATATTCAGAAAGGATGATGTGCCTGAGAAGGTGGTGGATAACGGTGAAAAGGCATTGCTTGACGAAAGCGCATCTATGAGCGACGAGCAGGTACGAACTTCTCTGACAAAATTTATTGAAGCTTTTTATTACGATCTGCAGAGAGGGTATTTCGATCCGCCAAGTTATTTTGCCAACATCACCGAAACTTTCTACAATTATCATAATCTGACTCATAGTAAATTAAAAGAGATCTATTGGAAGCGAATGTCGGACGTTTATAATCTAAAACGTGTATGGATTGTTTCTACCCTTAAATTTGAACGCAGCGGCGATAGAATCCTGGCAAACTATTGGGCAAAGGAGAGTTATTTTCGGCCGTCTGTAAGTGAGCAGTACTCGGCGACCATTCAATATGAGATGATCATTGATGCAGACGGAAAGATCGTTTCGTTAAAGGAAGCAGGCGTCAGAGATGAAGTTATAAATAAAATTGTTCCTGATAGTACTGCGGCCGTTACACCCGATCCTTCTCTTACTGTAACTGCACCTGAAGAACAGAATCCGGAGAATAAAATCTTTGATTATAGTGTGGTAGACGTACAACCGGAGTTTAACGGGGGGCAGAAAGAACTGGTGAAGTATATATCTTCAAATCTGAGATATCCGGCAAATGCCCGACAAAATAATATACAGGGAAAGGTATATGTTGCATTTATAATAGAAAAGGATGGTGATATAACTGACGTAAAAGTTCGGCAGGGAATTGGCGGAGGATGCGATGAAGAAGCTGTACGTGTATTAAAGAATTCGCCGAAGTGGAAGCCTGGTGTATTAAAAGGAAGTCCTGTAAGGACTTATTATGTACAGCCGATTACTTTCCAGCTGGCTCAGTAGAAGAGGCGGCTGTGCGTCGAACCGCAACAGCCACCATTATTTCAGGCTGGCACATTCATCAGGTCCTCTAGTATAAAGATAGCTTCATCCAGGTTTTTTACGCTGTCGAAAGCTATCCTGAGCGTTGATTTTACTTCTTTTAAATTACAACGTCTCGGGTTCTCTTTTACAAACTGCAGGACTTTACCAAATGCTTCACTTTCGAAGTATGAAGATTGCTGATCGGAAACGAAATATCCTTTTAGTGAATTTTTCTTCAGAGAGACCTTCTCAAAACCTATGGATTTGCCCAGCCATTGAAGCTTAAGGGTATTTAATAATTCGTTAACCTGTCTTGGGATAGGTCCGAAGCGGTCTTTCAGTTTATTGGCAAAGGCTTCCAGCTGGGTGTCGTTTTCCAGTTTTGATATCTCTGTATACAGGTTATACCGTTCGGTAATGTTTGTTACGTAGCTATCTGGAATTAACACTTCTAAATCTGTGTCTATCTGCGTAAAGGAAATAACAGGCCGTGGTTTTTCGTCTTTAAACAGGTCTTTGAACTCTTCATCCTTAAGCTCCTGTATGGCTTCGTCCAATATCTTATGATACATTTCAAATCCAATTTCAGCTATAAACCCGCTTTGCTCGGCACCAAGAAGGTTTCCGCTTCCGCGGATGTCAAGATCGCGCATAGCTACGTTAAATCCGCTTCCCAGATCTGAAAATTCTTCTATGGCACTGAGACGTTTCCTGGCTTCAGGTGTAAGAGTTGATAAGGGAGGGCTGAGGAGATAACAGAATGCTTTTTTGTTAGAACGCCCCACCCTGCCGCGCATCTGGTGCATATCGCTAAGGCCGAACATATGTGCGTGATTTATAAATATAGTGTTGGCATTAGGAATATCCAGGCCGGCTTCTATTATGGTTGTTGCTACGAGAACATCGTACTCGCCATTGACAAATTTAAGCATTACATCTTCCAGCTGATCGCCGTCAAGCTGCCCGTGAGCTATACCGATACGCGCCTTTGGAACAAGTTTCCTTATAAGGCCTCCCAGTTGAGGCAGATCCTGGACCCTGTTATGAATGAAAAAGATCTGGCCGTTACGGTCTATTTCATATTCCACAGCTTCTTTGATAAGCTTCTCGTTAAAAACATGAAGTTCCGTTAATACAGGCTGACGGTTTGGAGGTGGTGTAGATATAATAGAGAGATCCCTCGCTCCCATTAACGAGAAATGGAGTGTGCGGGGTATAGGAGTGGCTGTAAGTGTCAGTGTATCGACATTAGCCCTTAGTTGTTTAAGCTTTTCTTTCACCCCCACCCCGAATTTCTGTTCTTCGTCGATGATTAAAAGCCCAAGATCTTTGAACTTGACATCTTTACTTACCAGGCGGTGAGTGCCTATAATTATATCTACTTTTCCCTCCTGCAGCTTTTGTAAGGAGTCTTTGATCTGTTTATTGGATTTAAACCTGTTAATATAATCGATATTACAGGGGAAATCTTTAAGTCTGGAAGAAAATGTTTTGTAATGCTGAAGGGCCAGGATAGTTGTAGGTACCAGCACTGCTACCTGTTTACTATCTGCTACTGCTTTGAAAGCCGCTCTTACTGCAATTTCCGTTTTTCCGAAGCCTACATCACCACATACCAGCCTGTCCATAGGATGAGGCGATTCCATATCCTTTTTTACATCAGAAGTTGCTTTCTCCTGATCTGGTGTGTCTTCATAAATAAAAGAAGCCTCAAGTTCTGTTTGTAAATAAGTGTCGGGATGGTATGCTGTTCCGCTTTGAGCTTTTCTGACGGCATAGAGCTTGATCAGATCGCGGGCAATATCTTTAACTTTTTTTTTTGTTGTTTTCTTCAGCTTCTCCCAGGTATCTGTTCCAAGTTTATTCATTTTAGGAACGGTGCCTTCTTTTCCGGAGTATTTAGATATCCTGTTGAGAGAATTTATATTGACGTAAAGAAGATCGTTGTCTGCATAAATCAGGCGGATCATTTCCTGGGCTTTTCCGTTTACTTCTACTTTTTCGAGACCGGCATATTTACCTATTCCATGATCTATGTGAGTAATGTAATCGCCGGGCTTAAGTTCTCTGAGTTCTTTCAGTGTGATGGACTGTGAGCGGGAGTATCCTTTTTTGAGTTTGTATTTATAATAACGATCAAATATCTGGTGATCTGTATAACAGGCTATTTTCTGTCCATAGTCAATAAAACCTTCTCTCAACGATAAATTTACCGGGCTGAACTGAACGGTTTTATCAATATCGGCGAATATGGTGTATAAGCGCTCTACCTGCCTGGCTGAATCTGTGAAGATAAAATTAGTTAACTTTTCAGATTCATTCTTGCGGATATTATGAATGAGCAGGTTAAAATCTTTATTGAAAGACGGCTGTGGTTTAGTATCGAAGTCAATTACTTCGAGAGGATGATAAAAGAACTGTTTACCAAATTCGATAACTGCATAGTCACTCAACTGGTCTGCCAGCAGCTTTTCTTCAGTAAAATTAAATTTTGGATCAATCCATTCCGGATTCTGCTGTTTATCCGCTACCGATAAAGCTTTCCACAGCTCGGATGCCTTTTTATAACCGCTTTTAAGGATATCCAACGTGAATTGTACATCTTTGAACCAGATAGTAGTATTGCTGTCTATATATTCCAGCAGTGATATATTGTGATCAGTAAGGAACTTGGACTGAACGTTAGGAACAATGGTGATACTTTTTACCTGTTCTGCAGAAAGCTGGTCTTCGATCTCGAACGTCCGGATGCTTTCTATGAAATCTCCGAAAAACTCTACCCGGTAAGGAAGATCGTGTGAAAAAGAGAATATATCCACAATTCCGCCTCTGATTGAAAACTGCCCGGGCTCATAAACGAAGTCGACTCTCTCGAATTCATACTCGATCAGGAATTCATTGATGAAATCAATACTCAGTTTATTTCCTGTAGATATTTCAAGTGTGTTTTTTTCAAGAGCTTCCCGGTTAATTACTCTTTCGGCAAGAGCTTCGGGATAAGTTACGATGATCTTACCAAATTCGGTCAAGTGAATCAGTTCATTTAGTACTTCGGCCCGTTGAAGTACATTTCCGCTATCGGGCTGAGTAAAATCAAATGGTTTCCGATATGAAGAAGGAAAAATAAGAATTTCTTTGTTGAAAAGATTTTCAAGATCACTCTGGAAATAGGAAGCCTCTTCCCTGTCTGGCAATACGAATAGCTGGTTGGTATGCTGAAGGAAGTAGAGAGCAGAAGCTATCATCGCATCAGAAGATCCGATAAGGCCTTTTAAATGGATCCGCGGATTTTTGGAAGAGTTGATTAACGCTGCCAGCTTTTCGACTTTTGGATCTTTTTTATATAAATCTAATATATCTCGAATGTTCACGAACTAAAATCTAATACAAATATACAGCTTCAACCTTGTATCAAAATTGAACACGGCATGTTTTGTTTTCATTAACTTTAAAGAATAGGTAAATTTCTTTTCAACCGCATACAGGAACAATTTATATAACGTAATTGTTAAAAACTTAATATATATAAACTAAACATACAGAGATATGAAGAATGCACTGAAATATGGTATCATTATCGGAGTTATAAGTGGAATCTGGATATTGATACTTCATTTTGCGGGAGTATATGAAGTTCAATATCCTGCGGCTGATAAGAGCTCATGGCTTGAATATTTTTCTGTAATTATTCCGGTTACCGGTTTATATTTGGGAATAAAGAATTTCAGGAATAACGTTAATGGTGGGAGAATGGAGTTCTTTGAGGGCATTTTCGAAGGCTTTAAGATAATGATTGTGGGAGGTATTATAGCGGCTTTTTTTGCTACTGTTTATATTGAATATGTTGCGCAATCTTTAAAAATGGATTATATGGGCAGGATAGGAGCTGCCGGGGTTGTAGGTATCCTGTCAACTTTAGCCATCTCTCTTATACTAATGAACAAGCAGCACAATCTTTGAGATTTTTCAGAAACATTGAAATAATAGTCTGGTTATCGGCTATAGCAGCGCTTGGAGTATCTGATCCGAACGTATCTCATTTTACTATATGCCCGCTGCACTGGATTAATGTATGGTGTCCCGGATGTGGATTAGGCCGATCGGTATCTTATATACTCCATGGAGATGTATCTTCTTCATTGGGGACCCACTGGCTTGGAATACCGGCGCTGGTAATTTTAGTTGTACGAATTTATACTTTAAGTAAAAATTGCTACCTTAACCGTAAAAATTTAACTTAATATGCCTTACAAACCTTTACTTTACAATTTGAAGGGAATTACACCGGAAGAGTTTGTTTTCCTTGAAAAGCTGCTGGAATCGTTCAGCGAACAGGAGGCTCAGCAATTCATTGTTTTTTATTCGGGAAAAAGACATAGTCCCTCAGATATACTTCTTTTCACTTTACTCGGGCTGCTTGGAGTTTCGGGTGTTCAGCGTTTTGTATTAGGACAAATCGGAATGGGGCTTTTATACTTTTTTACCGGAGGGTTATGTCTGATAGGTACCATTGTAGATGCAGTAAATCACAAAGGACTGGCTCTTGAACATAACCAGCAGGTGGCTTACGATTGCGCACGCATGATAAAGAGAGTTGTTTAACAGATGAATGGTGAAACTGGAAATGGAATAATATTAGCAGGGCATCGGCATAACACTTATCGGGATAATCCTATATCTTTTACATGATAAGCTTCATTCGCTGGGCAATCTGCCCGGCGATATAAAAATCGGGAAAGAAAATTTCAGTTTTATTTCCCTGTAACCAGCATGATCCTGGTTAGCCTGTTTATAAATCTTATCATCAGGCTAATCAGGTGGTTCAACTAATTACTATTTTCCCTAAGTTTGCCGTATGCACATGCCAACCGACCCGCAGTCTCTGTTAACTTTAGGAATAACAAGTGTTTTAAATATAATTGTCGTAATTTTCTTTTGCAGGACGTTATCGTCAACATTGTCTCTTGTAAAGCCTGAAAACAGAGTGCTTTCTATTACCGTGATATGGCTGTTGCTAATACCTGTGTTAAAGGTTATAATTAACTTTTTTGTAGTATCAGGGATGTCAAAATCCTTGAACAACGAATTGGAGAGCAGAGATTTCGAAATTGATGAGAAACCTGCTTTAATTAGCGGAATTGTATTTGCTATTACCTCCTTAGTCGAAATTTGTGTATCAATGGTCCTGGCTGTTCTAACCCTCAGAGGTTATAAGATCCCCGAACATTTTTTGCTTCCGATTAGTTTTTTAGGAGTGGTGCAGTTCTTTTTCTTTGTTCAGTACTGGATGAAAATAAACTGGTTTAAAAATATCCTTGAAAAAGACGAAGATGACGAAGTTGAAGATGGGAATTAATTTGCCGCTGTGTTTAGAGAATAATTTTGTGTTTAATGAAGATCAGAGAATTAAGTTCATTTCTTGAATCTGTAGCCCCTATAGGGTACCAGGAAGATTATGATAACTCGGGACTGATAGTTGGCGAGCCTGATCTGGAAATATCTTCAGCGATTATATCTCTTGACTGCACTGAAGCTGTAGTTGATGAAGCGATAGAAAAAGGCTGTAATATTGTTATTTCTCATCATCCTATAGTATTTAAAGGGCTTAAAAAATTTAACAGAAAAACCTATGTCGAACGGGTAGTAATGAAGGCTATCAAACATGATATTGCTTTGTATGCTATTCATACGAATCTGGACCATGTGAAAAACGGGGTAAATGCCGAATTGTGCAGAAGGCTGGGAATCAAAGACACAGTTATTTTATCGCCCAAAAGTGGAATGCTCCGGAAACTGGTAACCTTTGTGCCGCTGGAATATGCCGAAAGAATAAGGGCTGCATTGTTTGACGCCGGTGCAGGTGAAATTGGAAAGTACTCTCAGTGCAGTTTTAATACAAGGGGGTCAGGAACTTTTAAGGGAAATGAGGGAACAAACGCTTTTGCCGGTAAGCCGGGAGAGCTTCATACAGAAGCTGAGATTCGAATAGAGACAATCTTTCCGGTTAATATTGAAAGGCAGCTGCTTGTGGCTCTTTTGGAGTCTCATCCGTATGAAGAAGTTGCTTATGATATTTATGACGTTAAAAATGCTTATGCACAGGTTGGAGCAGGAATGATCGGAAATATTGATGAGGCAATGGATGAAAGGGATTTTCTGATGCAGGCGAAGAAGAATCTTGGCCTGTCAGTGGTAAGGCATACAGACCTGAGAGGTAAGAAGGTAAGGCGCGTAGCTGTTTGTGGAGGAAGTGGAGGCTTTTTACTGCCGCGTGCAATTGCCGCTGGCGCAGATGTTTTTATTACTGCTGATTATAAATATCATGAGTTTTTTGATGCTGAAGGAAAAATAATCATAGCCGATATAGGACATTTTGAAAGTGAGCAGTTTACGCAGCAATTGTTGTATGATATTATTACAAAAAAATTTCCTAACTTTGCACTCCATTTAACAGAAGTAAAAACAAACCCAATAAATTATATAATTTAATGGAACAAACCGTAGAACAAAAGCTTAAAGCTTTATACGAGCTTCAAAACATTCATACAAAAATCGACAAGATCAGGCAGGTAAGAGGAGAGCTTCCTATGGAAGTCGCTGATTTAGAGGATGAAGTTGCCGGTCTCGAAACCCGTATAAAAAAAATCAAGGCAGAGCTTGATGACCTGGAGGATGCAATTGTCACCAGGAAGAACATGATCAAGGAATCTCAGTCTGCTATAAAGAAATATGAAACTCAACTCAATGACGTAAAAAATAATCGTGAGTATGATGCTATTTCAAAAGAAATTGAGATTCAGGGTCTGGAGATCCAGGTATGTGAGAAAAAAATAAAGGAGCACGGCTTTGAAATTACCAATAAGACACAGGTATATGAAAAGGCAGTGGGTGACCTGGAAGACAGGAAGAAAGATCTTGATGTGAAGAAAGCAGAGCTGGATAATATTACATCAGAAACTCAGAAAGAAGAAGATGAATTGTCTGAAAAGGCAAAGTCAGCAGAAGTTAATATAGATGAGCGTTTGCTTACTGCATATAAACGCCTTCGCCAGAATTCGAAAAATGGACTTGCTGTGGTTACAATCCAGAGAGATTCATGTTCAGGTTGTTTTAACCAGATCCCTCCTCAGCGCCAGTTAGATATACGTCAGCATAAAAAAGTTATCGTTTGCGAGCATTGCGGAAGGATACTTGTTGATGAGGCCCTTTCTGCTGAGAAAGAAGAAATTGCTTAAAATCTGAAATGATATTTAAAACGCCGGTAATTCATAGAGTTACCGGCGTTTTGCTGTTAGAACAGGTTCATTTGTTTGCCACTTCTGGGAGAAAACAAATCCATATTATATGCAGGAAGCGATTTGCCGGTCATATATTTATTTTCAGCAATTTTAAAAAGCTGATGTATGCTCTCGGCAATCTTACCTTCTCCTTTCATCCTGGTTCCCCATCTGCTATCATTCAGGTTACCACCGTGGCATTCGGCAATGGCATTTAGTACCTTCTGAGCTCGATCCGGATATGCCTTCTTTATCCAGTCTGCAAATATTTCTGCTATAGCCCCATTTAGTCTTATAAGCGTATATATCGCTTCAATAGCACCTTCAGATGCGGCTGCTTTTATAAGGGCAGGTATTTCTTCACTATTTAAACCAGGTACTATAGGAGCCATCATCAATCTGACCGGGATATTTTCTGATGCCAGTTTGTTGATAACCATCAGCCGGCTTTTTGCTGTGACGGTACGGGGTTCCATTTTCTGCCTCAGATCTTCATTTAATGAATTTATTGTAACAGTGACATGTACAAGATTCAGCTTGCTTAGTTCTTTTAGAATGTCTATATCTCTGACAACAAGGTTATTCTTACTTATAATGCTGACAGGATGTTTGTATTTCAGAAATATTTCCAGTAATGAACGGGTAATCCTGAGTTTCCGTTCTATAGGCTGGTAACAGTCTGTATTTCCTGAAAGCATAATTACGGATGGCTGGTAATTCGGCTTGTTAAAGAATATTTCAAGCAAACTTGCGGCGTTCTTTTTCACTATAATCTTTCTTTCGAAATCCAGGCCCGCACTGAAGCCCCAGTATTCATGCGAATTGCGGGCATAACAATAAAGGCAGCCATGTTCGCATCCCTGGTATGGATTAATGGACTGCATAAAGGGAATATCAGGACTGTTAGAAATACTTACAATATTTCTCGGATCAGCTTCTATAATTTGTGTTGAGCTGTTCTCCAGCATTATCTCGTCGAGTCCTTCAATATGTTCTGCGATATATCTATTTTTCTGAAACCGGCTATGGGTATTGACCTGAGCTCCCCGGCCTTTGAAATACTCTTGATTTTTCTCATACGGCATTCACAAAAATGCTAAAAATATTAGTACTTTTAAATCAAAAATTCCGTGTTTTAACGGATTGACCGGTAGTTCCTAAAAGCACAACTTTGTTATGAAAAGAAAAATGGACCCTCATCTTACCTTATGGCTGAAATGTGAAGACAAAACCCAACTGGCAGAAGTGATCAGTTGGGCACATAGCCATAAAATGGAGTTGTTTTTTATAACGGAGAGCACACCTTATACCGTTTATTTTAGAATTAAAGGAGAAAATTTATGAAACAGATCCTGTTAATTGTAGTTTTTATTTGCCTTTACGGTTCTTTTTTTACAGAGGAAGCCCTTCTGTCTGCTGAAATAGATATAAATGAGTCCAGTGTAAAAGACAGTCTGGCAGCAGCTACTCTGGTTACATCATCAGTTAAAGTAAGCCAGAATAACAGGCAGCTTGGCTTATGGCAATATGACTAGCTTATATTTCAACAATCTTATTCTTTATAGCAAAAATGACCAGGCCTACTCTACCCTTTACATTCAGTTTTGCCTGAAGGTTATCCCTGTATGATTCAACAGTACGCGAGCTTACGAACATCTCTTCTGCAATTTCCTTATACGATTTTTCAGTGCAGGCATATTTAAGGAACTGTGTTTCCCGGTGGGTTAGCGGAGATGCGTTTTTAATGGCGGTGAAATCTCCACCTGATTTATTAATTGAGTTTATTAATTTGTCGCTTACCAGTTCGTTAAGATAATAACCTTTTTCCACAACTGATTCCATGGCAGTGAGCAATTCAGTCGGCTTGGAATTTTTAAGTATATAGCCTTTAGCTCCGCTGGTAAGCATTTTTATAATAGCATGGTCGTCGTCCATTACACTTAAAGCAAGGACTTTGACAGAGGGATAATGAATGCGAAGCCAGTTAGTCGTCTCGTAGCCGTCCATATGTGGCATAGTTATATCCATAAGGACCAGGTCTGGAAGAGGAAATTCTCCTGACTTTACATTTTTGGTAAACAGTTTACCATTATCTGCCTCAAATAGAACGTTAAAATCAGCAAATGAGCCGATAAGTGACGCAATTCCCTGTCTGATAAGGACATGATCATCGACAAGTGCTACGTTTGTCATTTCAGGTATTTTTTTTGATTTTAAATATAATATCGGTCCCTTTATCCGGTTCGCTTAAAAATACAACTTCTGCTGAAATTAATGCAGCCCTGTTTTTAATGTTCTGAAGGCCAATACCATTACGATTATCACCATTTGTATCGAAGCCTTTACCATTATCTTTAATGGAAATGATGTCGTATGTTGCATCTGTGGAGACGGTTGCTGTTACTTCGTCTGCTTCAGCATGTTTTATAATGTTGTTGATCACTTCCTGAATTATCCGGTAGAGGATAATGGTTTTTTCAGGCGAGATATCTTCCAGCTCCTGTTCGACAATAAGCCGGGTAGCGTACATCCCTGTTTTTTCCAGTTGTTTAAGCTCATGTTCCAGCGCTTCTTTGAGACCAACCTGTTGTACTCGTTCGGGATTAAGGCTTTTACTGAGGCTCCTCAGGTCTGTTATTGCCTTAGTGACCAGCTCGTCGGTGAATTTTAATTTGCCAGGGTCAGATGTCGGCATGGTATTCAGGTTCAGGGACACCAGGCTAAGTATTTGTCCGATATTGTCGTGTATTTCCTGGCTTATTGTGCGCAGGGTTTGTTCCTGTATCTCCAATTGCGATTGTAACAGGGTTTGTTCGAATGTAACTTTCATCAGTTCCTTCTCCTTTATCATCTTTCTCTTATTGTTACTATACGTTACGGTTAATACCAGCAAAATTATCCCTATAAATATTAATAGGATAACTGATGCTATTATTGTTACAATGACTTGTTGGCCAACCTCCTGCATAAAATAAACGCGTAAGTATAACTGAGATACATTACGACGTTTAATATAGGCATTATTGCCCTATAAATGGTCACCTTTCCTATAAGTAGCTTTTCAGCCAGTATAAATTGCTGCAACCCCAACACTATGAGTGCAGCAGCACTGAAAAATAAGGTAGATGCACTAATCCAGAAATATGGATGAAAATGCAAAATTATACAGCTTTGTTCATCATTAAATAATTTTAAAAGTACTAAAACAGATAATACTGATACAACAAACATGGATAGTATAAAAGAATATGTATTAAAAATATCACTACCTTGTAAGTAGACGAAATTCAACATTAAGAATAACATAGATAGGCCGGTAATAATACAATATATTATTTTCGAAAAGCCATTTAAATCAAGCATCTTATCTATAAGATATAGATTCAACGCAGTTGATATCAGTAAAAAATAATTATATATCGGATAGTTCTGAGTCCATCCCAATATTTTAACATTCAAAGCTGCGGATTCTGTCAGACAAACCATAAACAGAAGTGGAATAAAAGCTGTGATCTTGAAAAATCGCAAACCTTTATAACAGAAAACCTCGGTAATGAAACTCATTAGCTGTACACAATGAAAAAAGCTGGTTTGCATTTATATTGGTTCACAAATTAATAATGCTCAGTTTAGCTATGTATTTATAAATTTTACTTCTTGCTCAGTTAATATTAATAAATAATTGCGTCTCGTTGTATGGAAAAGGTAGTTATATCATTAAGATGATTTATTCAGTTTCCTGCATAAGATAAACGCATAAATGTAACTGGAATACATCACCACGATTAAAACAGGCATAATTACACGATAGAGATTCATTTTCCCTATTTGTATTTTCTCTGCTTCGATAAACTGCTGAAGACCTAACAATATCAGTGCTCCTGCACTAAACAGTAATGTTGCTGCACTTATCCAGAAGTATGGATGTTTATGTAATTCTATGTCACTTTCGTCATTATTAAAGAGTTTTATCAGCACCATTACTGATAGGAGTGAAAATACCAGCATAGATATTATCAATGAGTAGGTGTTGAAGATAGTACTACCTTGTAAGAGCATAAAATTCAGTACTGTAAAAAGTATAACAAGGAAGGATATTGTACTATAAATAATTCTGGAAACACCTTTTAAATCAAGCATATTATAAATTATATACAGATTCAGAGGAGTTGAGACAAGTATGTAATAATTGAAGACAAAATGGTTTCTGGTTATTCCAAAATTAATAAGGTTGCCGGCGGTTATTTCGGTGACGCAAGTACTAAATAAAAGAGGGATAAAGGCTAAGATTTTAAAATGTCTTAGCCCTTTGTAACAGAAGAGCGCTGTAAAAAAACTTAACAATTGCAGGTACTCAAAAAAGGTTATTCTCATTATTGAAGTGCTCTTCTGGAACTGTTATAGTCGTATAACAGAATCATTTACTGTAAATAAAGTGATAATAGATTTATAATTATTTTATGGGATAAGATCGCCAAAATTTACCGGATCTGGATCGCCTCCCCCAACTTCACCGTTGTCGCCATCTTCATCTCCTCCTGATTTCATATTCATTACTGTGCCGTCCGGATACCACAGAAAAATAGTAAGCCTTCCTATTTTCGATGGGCTGACCTTTTCAGGGTAAGCTTCCTGAAATTCTTTTGTGTATACGCCGAGACATAATTCCACCCCTTTTATACCTTTCTCTCTTAGTTCAGTTAAGTATTCCTCCACTTTTTCTATGGAAAAAATTACAGCGTCAGTAAAAGCCTTTTGGATTTTAGAAATATCATCACCGAGGTATACTTTTTTGTACTCATCCAGACACCCTTGCGCGAGCGAAGGGTCAATTGGTTGTTGCTCTGTTTTCATAATTTTTCAAATGCTAATTAAGCACCAAGATACTATCTAAATGCTCCATTCTGCAAGAGGAAAGCAAGCAGTTATATAAAAGTATTCAATAAGTTCAATATCGACCTTGTTTTAGATAAAATCTGGTTTAAAAACGGGCATGATTACCCGTTTTTAAACGGGTCTAGATGACGACAGAAACAGTTATTCAGGTGTGACAGAAATATCTTTGAGAAGCTTGTATCGCTCGGAATTTTCGAACTTCTACTAAAGAAGTTTACTCATTTCTATAAACAACCGCTTATTTGTAACTTTTAAAAGTGGCCTGTTCAATTTTTCATTCTTTTAGTTTCCGAGTCCAACCCGGTATTTCTTTGGCGCTCCGCTTTGATATTGCTGTTCCCAAAACGATATGACAGTGTAATACGTCCTATCTGTGTTTCATGTTTCTGAACGAGATCATAATTGAGACCTTCATATACACTGGATAACCGCTGTTTTCTCGTGTTAAATACATCGTTCAGTGCCAGTTTTATATTCAGTTTTTTATTGACCATTGATTTTGAAATGCCTAAGTCTATTCCGTATTGAGGCTCTATTTTAAATGTTCCGTAGATCAGTGACGACTGATAATCTCCGTTGAGTTCTGCTGAAAGGGATGAAGTGAGTTTAAACTGCTGACCTGAAAAAAGTTGAAAGCTGGTTTTTCCGCTATTAAGCACTGTTCCCTCCAGATCAGGAGAGCGGAATCCAAGATAAAACAAGGTGATATTATTATTACTTTTCCACCATTTGGTAACAGACAGGGGTGCGTTTAAACCTGCGCTATAATTGATTTGTTTCGCCAGGTTTTTGTTTGTCTGGTAAAGAGCTTTTTTGATAGTGTCTGGTAAAAGGACTTCGGTAATTACATCGGTTGTAAGGCTGTAACCAATAGTTATTATATATGTCTTTTTATATGTATAAGATAATTCATACGAATTGCTGTATTCAGGATTTAAAAATGGGTTACCCTTATTAAAAGTATACTTATCAAGATAATATTCAAATGGATTAAGAGAACTGTAGCTTGGTCTGTTTATTCTTCGGCTGTAAGAAAGGCCCATGCTGTGGTCGTCAGTAAAGGTGTGATTTATAAAAGCGCTCGGAAAAAGATTAAAATAGCTGCGTTCTACCACGTCGGCCGTGGTAACCAGATCACCTTTTGAGTTAGTTTGTTCTGCTCTGAAGCCTATTTGAACATTCGTCTTCTTAAAATCTGTGGTGAGATTAAAATATGCCGCGTTAACATTCTCTTTATAGACAAAATGATTGCTTCGCCTGCTGTCATTTGTCCATGAGTTATTTGTAAATTGTGTAAACTGAAAGTCGTTATCTGTTTCTACCCAGCTGCTTTTGAGCCCGGCTTCTATTTTAAATGATTTCCTGACAGGGTAACTATAGTCTACTTTTGCTGAGTAGACATTGATAAAGGATGGAGTTGAATTTCTTATGATATCCGCCGGACCTGAGGCCTGGCCACCGGCATCGAAATAAGAATTGTCATAGAGTGAACGGTCTTTTCCATAATAGTGAGAGTGATCAATATCTGCGCTGATTTCTTTTCCCAGGGTATCAAGGACAGATTTGAAATTCAGGTTATAGGTGAAGTTACGATATCTGTCTGATCCGTTTGAGACGGCAACCAGGGAAGAATCTACCCTGCTTCCTCCCGGTCCGATCAGTGTATTGTTATTATTCAGTTCATTACCCCCATTGATATAGCCCGTTACAAGTGCCCCTATAGTATTGCTTTTGTTGATGAAATAATCAAGACCTGCTTTAAAATTATTGTTTTGATTATTCCTTCTGGAGTAGCTGGTTTGGTTAAAGAATAATGTTTCTGTAGTAGTCCGGTTCTCCCTGTCGATCTGCATGTCGTTCTCTCTCTTGTTATTTGAGTAATTATAATTACCAAAGAGGTTAATATGTTTATTTCGGGTATTGACGCTGAAACCGCCGTTAGCTTTATAATTTCTGCCGTATCCGGCACCGGCAGTTAATGTTCCGTTACTACCGAAATTTTTATTCTTTTTGAGTTTTATATTGATTATACCTGAATTACCTGCTGCATCGTACCGGGAAGAGGGATTTGTTATGATTTCAACAGATTCTATTTCATTGCTCTGCATATTGCGCAGCATGTTTGCCAGATCTGCATTGCTCATATAGGTTTGTTTTCCATCGATCGTTACCATAACTCCCTGCTTACCTTTCAAAGCAATATTATCATCTTTATCTACTGTTATTCCGGGGGCTTTCAGCAATACTTCGAGTGCTGTAGAACCGGCGGAAACACTGCTGTTCTCCACATTCATTATAAGTTTGTCGGCTTTCCTTTCAATAAATGGTTTTTGCACTGTAACAGTTACTTCTTTAAGTGTTTTAGCTTCCTGTTGCAGTTTAATCGCAGGTACATTTACCGAGAGCTTTTCCTGACTAAGTATAATATCAGATGAACGGCTTTTTGCATATCCCACTGAAGAAACGGAGACGACATAAATTTCTGGTTTAACGCCGGAGAAGACATATTCTCCTCTGATGTCGGTCAAGGCTGTTAGGATCAGAGAAGAATCTTTTGCCATTAATAGTGATACCGTTGCATAATCAAGAGGATTTCCATCTTCCCTTAGAATTTTTCCGGAGATTATACCATTACCGGTACCAGTTTGAGCGGGTAATTCTGAATAGCAAAGAAATAGGATACAGCTTATGAATAAGGTAAAGTTAATTCTCATATCGGTAACATTTTAAGGCACATACCTATCCTGTAAGGGCCGTGAAGGCCCTTTTCATTCGGTATTTTAAAGTTTCTGTTTTCTTTTAGATGAGCGGTACGCCTATAAGGTTACGCGGGTCGTTAAATTTTTATAAAACTGTATTTAACGTTGATTCAGGCTGTCGATGCTGCATTTCAAACCTTCTGTGGTCATGATCCACTCGGTGGGTGTGTCGTCGGAGTTGTTTTCAGGATGGCAATCCCACAAATTATAGTTGTGAAGATGAGGATTAAGCTTTCCGTCTATGATGAGTTTTGTGTTTAACGGGATGCGAAGTGTTACATTAACCTCCTGATCTCTGAAAAGGCCGTTGCCTGTGAGGCTAAGGTATTTATCAAAAGTGATCACAGAGTCCTGCTGAAAGGTGCGATATCTGATCCTCTGCGCGGCCTTCAGTGCCTCTTCGAAATCAAAACCTCTTGCAGTGAACTCCTTCTGTATAGAAGTTTTGCCGTCCTCGCTTTTCTCTATATAAAGATCAAACTTTGTAAGGCTGTTTAGTTCATTATCATCATCGTCAATAAGGATTCTGCCTTTGAACGTTTTTGAATCCAGATGAAATCTGATGCTGTCTTCCCTGGACAGAAATTTGTCCTGATTCAACTTCAGATATAATAAGGGGTATGTTGTTATATCTGAACGTTGTTCGAAGCGGGCGTCTTCTTTGAATTCTGAAGCGATCCGTGATCCATAATATAATCCCATTCCGATACCGGTCAGCCATAGAATGAGCATAGCGAAAGAACCTGAACGGGAAAGTACAGTTATATTGAAAATAACCCGGATGGCAAAAAATATCAGTGCTGCAAGTGGTACGATCAAGATGATGAATGCAGCGAAATACACAGCCGATTGGTACTCGGGATTAATGATATTGAATGGAAATGGATTATAACCGTGCGCGTCCCAGAATCCCATTGCGAAGATTAATGCTGCCACGAGTCCCAGAAGTGCCATTACCCCACCGAGCACTATGATTGCACCGATTACTTTGATGAATATCATCGCTGCCTTTACAATAAACGAGAGCAGATTATGTATAACAGAGGTCAGTGCAGTCCCTGTTTTATTGATCGCAGGGCGTGCTGCCTCAAAATTTTTCCTTACGGCTTCAACTTCTTCATCAAAATTTTTCTTAAGATTCTGAAGGTTAATGGCTTCTCCTTTCATTGCCATTTTTTCCTGGCGGGTTTTTGCCGAAGGAAGTATGATCCAGAGTATTGCATAAACTATAAGGCCGGTTCCCCATAAAAGAGTAATTAAAACAGTAATAATTCTGACCCATTTTACTTCAACCTGCAGATAATGTGCAACTCCGGCACATACTCCTCCCACAGTTCTGTCATCCGGATCTCTGAAAAGCTTTCGTTCTGATTTTGTACCGCCTGCCTGAAAGTCGGCTTCGTCATCGCCAAATGTAAAATCATCTACTCCGCCCATTGCGGCTGTAATATCTTCAACATCCTGCAGAATTATCACTTGTTTGCCCTGCTCAGCTAATTTTTCGTTAAACATTTCTGCCAGGCGGTTTTCAATGTCTGTTACAATTTCGTTGCTGTCTGTAGAATAGGCAAAATGTCTTTTAATTTCGGTCATATAAGATCTGAGCACCTCATATGCATCTTCCTCTATATGGAAAACTATACCATTTATATTGATAATTATTGTTTTGTTAATGATTGTGAGTCTTGGATGGTTGGTGATTAATTTATTCCTTCGATCGATATATTCACAGCATATACTAGTTCCTGCCAGGTTTTATCGAGGTGTGTTAGCACTGTCTTGCCGCTATCGGTAAGCGTATAATATTTTCTTGGAGGCCCTGATGTGGATTCGATCCAGTTATAACTGAGCAATCCATTGTTTTTTAGCCGGGTAAGAAGTGGATACAATGTTCCTTCTACAACCAAAAGACGAGCTTTTTTTAATTCACCAATTATATCTGAGGCATATATCTCCCCTCGTGAAATAATTGAAAGGATACAATATTCAAGTATCCCCTTCCTCATCTGGGTTTGTGTATTTTCTACTATCATAACAATACAAAGATATATGTTTTATTTAGTACTATGCAATACATAGTATTATATTTCTTTTTTTTGTCCTAAAAAGACGTTTTTTTAAGGTTTTAGTTCATAAATTGAAATAAGTTAAAGATTTTTAACGCGTCTAAATCATATACGAATTAATGAGAATACATTTATCAGCGACAGTCATTTTTTTGCTGTTATTTAAAGCGCTGGCAGCCCGGCAGAGCATTGTGCAAGGCCGGGTTATAAGCCAGGATAATGATCAGCCCCTGGCTGGAGTCAGTGTAAAAGTAAAAGGAGCGCCAAATGGAACGTTGACCCAGCCCGACGGACATTTTACCATTAAAGTTAAGGAAGCTAATGTCACATTGGTTTTTACTTATCTCGGATATTTAAATCAGGAGATTAAGGCTGTTTCTGGATCTTCTTTAGTTGTAAATTTGGTAAGCGACCCCAAACTATTAGGAGAAGTTGTTGTGACTGGATATGGTGGCAAGCAATCTAAATTAGTGCAAACCGGATCTATAGGAGCTGTGAATGCCGGGAAAATTTGGAATAGTCCTTTTACTTCAGCAGATAAGGCTCTTCAGGGAAGGATCGCTGGAGTATTATCTTTAGCGGGAAATGGACAACCTGGCTCGATTCAGCAAATACGGATAAGAGGTGCAAGTTCGATCAATTCAAGTAATGAGCCGTTATTTATAATAGATGGAATACCTGTAAACTCTGGAGAACTGGCAAGAAACACGACCAGTACCAATGTACTGGCAGGGATAAATTCTAACGATATCGAAAGTATAACCGTTCTGAAAGATGCCTCTGCAGCATCTATATATGGCTCAAGGGCGGCAAATGGCGTTATACTAATTAATACAAAAAAAGGAGAGCCCGGTAAAACAGCAATCCGCTTTGATGCAGAATATGGGGTTTTACAGCCTGCCTTTTTGAATGATAGAAACAAACCTCTGAATGCCTCTCAATACAGGGAGTTAACGGCAGAGGGCATATTTAACGCAGGGTCAATCAGCGGCGTGGCAATTCCGACATTGGATGCTGCATATAATTATTATGACAACACGATTGTTGGATCCAACCGTCAGAATATAAATACAGACTGGCTGGACGTTGTAACCAGGACGGGCCGGCAGGACCAGTATAATCTTTCTGCAAACGGAGGAAATGAAAAAACTACCTTTAATTTCTCTGGGGGATATTTTAAGCAGGAAGGGGCGATCATAGGCTCTAAGTTTGAAAGGACGAATGGCAGCCTGAACTTACGTCATGTTTATAACGAAAAACTCAGTTTCGGTGGCAATATGCTGATCTCGAACTCTCAGCAGTCTGGTCCTTATGCAGGAAGTACGCTTCGTAATCCTGTTCTCGGGGGCTACTTTATCAGACCGTTTATTTCGCCATATATGGCCGATGGCGTTTCACCGAATATTTCATCTGCCGATTTTCCTGCTTCCGGACCCTTAAACCCGCTAATGGTTGATACGTTTGATAGTAACCAGTATAATCTGCTAAAAGGCCTAGGAGGCGTTGACATGGAATATAAGATTTTACCGGGCCTGTCATTCTCATCGAAAATTGGCATTGATTACAATAACATAGAAGAAGACCTGTATCTCAATCCTGATTACGGCGACGGAACATCAGTGAGCGGTTATTCATACAGATATTATACGAGATATTTCAACTGGGTATGGACTAATCTATTGAATTACAATCTGGATATTCTGAACGACAAAGCACTGATCGCAAATATCAGATTAGGATATGAGGCGCAGAAATCAAAACAATACACATCTTCTGTAGCAGTAACAGGCCTTCCATCAAACTATGACATTACTGCGCCGACTGCGGGAGCCACATTAAATACGGCCAATGGAGCGGGATCTGATTATTCTTTCGCCTCCTTATTTTCGCTCGCAGATATCAGCTACAAAAACAGGTACGTTTTGTCTGGCAGCTTCAGGCGGGATGGCTCTTCGAGGTTCAGTGTAGGAAATGTATATGGAAATTTCTGGTCTGTAGGGGGATCCTGGAATTTAGATCAGGAAAAATTTTTAAAGAACGCTTCATGGATGAACCAACTGAAGCTGCGGGGTTCTTATGGCAAAAATGGAAATGCAGGAATAGGTAATTATGATTGGCGGGCTTTATACGGATACGGACAGATATACAACTATAACGGAACTTCAGGAAGTGCGCCATCTGCAGTAGGCAATTCAGAGTTAACCTGGGAAGAAAACCATCCTTTGAATATTGGAATTGACATGGGATTCCTCCGTCGCCGGCTTGCTCTTTCTGTAGATTGGTATACCAGGAAAACAACTAAACTTCTCTTGAATAGTGCATTGTCTCATACATCCGGCTTCGATAATTATCTGAGTAACCTGGGAGCCATGAAGAATAGCGGAGTCGAATTTACCTTGTCGGGAACTCCCGTTGAACGAGCACTCAGATGGGATTTGAGCTTTAATATTGCGATAAACAAGAACAGGGTACTGTACCTGAATCCTGGACAGAATGAACTTATTTCGGGTAATTATATCAGGAAAGCGGGAAGTAATTATCAAACCTGGTATTTCAGGTTGTGGGCAGGCGTCGATCCGGCCAATGGATCTCCATTGTGGTATACTGATGAAACACGATCGGCTACTACAAATTCTGCTTCTTCAGCAAAAACCGTCAGCACTGGTTACCAGGCAGATCCCAAGGGATTTGGAAGCTTGAATAACACATTCACTTTTAGAGGGTTTAGCCTGGATGCCTTGTTGTACTATAGTTATGGGAATCATATCAGAGACGGACAGGCGCATTTTATACAGTCTGATGGCGCATCTCCTACATACAATCGTGTTGCATCACAACTTGAAAGATGGCAAAATCCGGGAGACATTACAAATGTGCCGAAATATGTATATAATAATTCCAGTCAGTCAAATATCTTTTCGACGCGATATTTATATAAAGGCGATTTTATAAGGCTGAGAGATATTACATTGGGATATCAGATTCCTAAACTGTGGTTAAGTTCTTTGCATTTATCAGGTGCAAAACTTTATGCAAGGGGTTCTAACCTGTTGACTTTTGTGAAGGATAAAGATCTTCCATATGATCCGGAAGCGTTTGTAACAAGCACAACTAATTTTACAGTTTATATGCCGAAGACGTTGACCTTCGGAGCAAACATCAGTTTGTAACAATGATTTGGCAAAAATATTAGAGGGCAGGAATTCCGGTTAATTTTTGAGCTCGTTGCCTAAATGGAAAAATAATGGAAAAGAACATATTAAAATACATCATATTCTACGGGTTCGCTGCATTAAGCGTGTTAAGCTCTTGTAAAGACAGCTTTCTTGATCAAAAGCCATATACAGGTCAGCCGCCGGAAGCGGCTTTAGCGACAGAGAAAGATATTTATGTTGCATTGACCGGAGCGTATGCATCACTAAGAGTAGCAAATGTTAATATTTCAGGTACTTCGACCAATATAAGTGCATATGGAAGGAATATACCGGCAATTGGCGATGTAGCTGCTGATAATGTATTTGTGTCTGCCAGTAACACTGGAAGGTACCTGACGTTCAATCAATATACTTTTAATCAGGGAGCAACAGAATTCAGAGATATCTGGCTGAATCTGTATGCCACAATAATGAAAGCAAACAGGATTATCGATTCAGAACTTTCCGAATCAGATAATGTGAAGAAATATAAAGGGGAGGCATATGCAATAAGGGCTTTGTGCTATTTTGATCTGGTAAGACATTTTGCCAAACCCTACACCGACGATCCCAATAGCGATGGTGTGCCGCTATCTCTTCATTATGATCCTTTTGCAAAACCGGCAAGGAGTAAGGTTGCTGAAGTATATACGCAAATATTAGCAGACCTGGATCAGTCTTATAATATGATCAGCACTTACAGGGGGACTGCCTATTTTTCGAAATATGCAGCAAGAGCTCTCGCTGCCAAAGTTAATCTGTATAAAGGTGATTATGCAGCTGCACTGAGCCAGGCGCAGGATGTTATCAGGAACAGTGGTTTTTCTTTGGTAACCAATGCCAACCTGATTTCTTATTGGGGCACAACATCGGCACAGAGCTCTACGAAAACTGAAACATTATTTGAGGTAGTTTCAGATGGCGTCGCCAATCTTGGTAATGACGAACTGGGATACGTATATAATCAGGCTGGTTACGGTGATCTGCTTGCAACGCCGGAGTTGTATAATCTTTATTCGGATACAGATCTGCGAAAGCAACTTATAACCGTTGGTGCAAGAACAAATGCGGAAAAGCCAGCTTATATTGTTACAAAGTATAAGGCAATGGCGAATGACCGCGATGATAAAAAGATACTGCGGTTGTCTGAAGTGTACCTGATAGCTGCTGAATCTTCGCATAGCCAGGCCGTTGCCGATGATGCTCTCGCATTGACATATCTTAACACACTTGTGGCGCAGCGGGATCCGAGTAAAGTATATTCTTCTACAGGAAACCAGCTTCTGGAAGATATCATTATGGAGCGCAGGAAAGAACTGGCATTTGAAGGTGACCGTCTGCACACTCTTAACCGTTTGAAAAGAGATATTGTCAGATCTGCAGTATATCCGTCTGCAGCCCGTAATATTTCATATTCTAATACAAGAAGAATATTTCCGATTCCCTTGACCGAAAGGACGAATAATCCTAATATAAGTCAGAATCCGGGATATAATTAGAACAACAAATGCTTAGGATATCTATAATTTCTATAAAACAAATTATTGCAGCTTTGTTAAAAACAAAGCTTCCTAAAAAGCGGTTATATTGTTTTAAACGCCTTATTAACGTATAAACAAATTACTGCCCCAATAAAAACGAGGATATTATAAACAAAAGATACTCCCATTAAGTGAAAATCTGGAGTTTTGGAAATTTGCTTACAAGAAAAAATCTATATCTTAAAGGAAGCTTATACTGCGAATTACTTTGAATTCGGTATAAATAACCAGTATTTATTAATAATTCTTCATAAAATTTTGATTTTCATATTAAAATAGTCAACTTTATAACTTTAATCATTAATTTAAAAAGAAGTATGAGAAAAACTTTATCAAGTTTGTTCATCTTGCTGCTAATTGCTATTCATTCAATAGCGCAAGAACGTACCGTAACAGGTACGGTCACTGCAAAGGAAGACGGATTGCCTCTTCCGGGAGTAAGTGTAAAGATTAAAGGGACGTCTACCGGTACCCAAACCGGTGCAAATGGCAACTTTGTGATAAAAGTACCCGCAAATAATGCTGTTTTGGTGTTTACCTATATCGGGTATGCTACACAGGAATTAGCAATTGGATCACGAAGTGCTGTTTCGGTTGTACTAACATCAGACGCCAGGCAATTAGGTGAAGTGGTAGTTACAGCGCTAGGTATCGAAAGGCAGAAGAAGGAAATTGGTTATGCTGCTACGACTATATCTAGTGGAACTTTGACGAATGTAAATGCTGTAAACGTAGCAAATGGCTTACAGGGTAAAGTTTCGGGTTTGAACGTGACCACTATCAGTAGCGGCGTTAATGAAGACGTGGTTATCAATATGAGGGGCTTGAGGTCTTTAACAGGCGATAATAATCCACTTTTGGTACTTGATGGGGTGCAAATGGAACTTAACTATCTGTCATCGCTCAATCCAAATGATATTGAAAGTGTATCAGTATTAAAAGGAACATCTTCTGCAGCAATATATGGTCCGGGAGCGAGAAATGGAGTCATCGTAGTTACAACCAAAAGAGGCACTGCTGATAAACCGGTTATTACAGCGAGTAATTCCACTCAATTTTCGAGCATTTCATTCTTTCCTAAGCTTCAGACACAATTTGGAAGCGGGGGGTATGGTGAGTATATACCTTATGAAAACTGGTCTTGGGGGCCGGCTTATGATGGATCGACAGTCAATATCGGCCGTCCGTTACCCGATGGAAGTCAACAATCAGTGGTTTATAGTCCTACTGATGAGCGTAAGGATTTCTTTAATACAGGTCTGACTCTTCAAAATGATGTTTCTCTTTCGACAAAAGATTTTTATCTGAGCATACAGGACGCTCTTATAAAAGGGATAGTGCCGGATGACGAAAATAGACGTACTGGTATCCGCTTAAATGCCTCAAGAGAATATGGGAAACTTAAGGCCGGTCTGAACGTAAATTACATTCAGAATAATTATAAAGTTTTTAACGACAACGGAATGGAAGATTATTTCACGGCTCAGGGGACCGGAGGTAACGATGGGTTAATGAGCCAGATATTTAATACACCTGCACATATTCCAATTTCGAAGTATAAGAATTTTACAACTGATAAATTCGCTGATTATAATGGTTATTATAATGACTATGGTCTTAATCCTTATTTTGCAATTGATAATTGGCGAAATGAGGGTAAACGGCAGGATGTTGTTGCAAATCTGGATCTTAGCTATAAGATTGCTGATTGGATTAGCCTTAAATGGACCCCATCTATAAGTTCTCGTACAATTGGTGAACGGGATTTTTCCAGGGGTGAGGTACCTAATTCGTTTGGGGCCGGCCGTTCATTTAATACGGTTCCTGGAAATGTTACAGAAAGAAACAATAACAGGACTCGGTTATCTTCCGAGCTTTTTGCTAACTTAAATAAGACCCTTACTGATGATTTCAAGATAACTGGTATTGTCGGGACTTACGTTAGGCAGAATCAGCAGAGGATTACGTCTGTTGGCGCTTCAAGTCTTGTGGTACCAGAACTTTTCAATATCGGGAACAGGACAGGAAACCTGAATGGCGCATCTCTTGAATATAAAAACAGATTATTTTCTATTTATGGAAGTGCTGGGGCAAGTTACAAAGGATGGGCCAATATTGAAGTAACAGGCCGAAATGATTGGACCTCATTACTGGCAGTGGGTAACAATTCTTATTTCTATCCGGGTGTTAGTGGGTCACTTATACTAACAGACGCTATTCCCGCACTGCAGAATAAAAAAGCTGTATCTTATTTAAAATTAAGAGGAGCGTGGAATAAAACAGGTAACGCCGAGATTGACGAGTATTCTTTGGCTGCTGTCTATACACAGCCCTCTTATGGCGGGTTTCCTTTTGGTTCACTACCAGGTTTTACTGCAGGAAACACAACATATGATGCCGATTTGAAACCTGAATTTATTAAGAGTACAGAAGCTGGTATTGAAACGGGATTCCTGAATGGGAAGATTAATCTTGAAGCGACTTATTTTTATCAGGATAATACGGATCAGATCATATCTGTGCGGGTGTCTGATGCAACCGGGTATAACTTTGCTAATCTTAATGCTGCTTCTTTTACAAATAAAGGTGTTGAATTAGATTTAAGACTTACACCGCTTATAAAGTTTAAGGATGGCAATTTTCAATTCCGTGCTAATGCCACTTATAATGATAGTGAAATAACAAGTATTTATCCTGGACTTGAAGAGTTGTCTATCGGAGGATATGTGGCCTCGGGCAACTATGCCATTGTTGGAGAGCCAGCGTTTAGAATTAAAGCGACCGATTATTTACGTGATGATCAGGGAAGAATTATAGTGGATCGTTTCTCCGGTTATCCAAGTGAAGATCCAAATACAAAATCATTTGGCCGGACCTTACCTCTTTGGATCGTGGGATTAAATCCCTCTGTAAACTGGAAAAATTTCAATCTCTCCGCTCTTTTTGAATACAAGGGAGGACATGAAGCTTCGTTCTTTGCAATGGGTAGTGATATGGCCTGGACTGGCGTAGGCAGAGCGACTGCGAGAAATAATCGTGAGCGATTCGTTCTTCCAAATTCTTCTTACGAAGATCCTGCTAATCCAGGTACTTATATTGCTAATACAAATGTAACGGTTAGCAACGTGAATGATTTTTATACAGGGGTTTATCGTGACGTTGCTTCTAACTTCATTACAAGCGCAGCTGCATGGCGAATGAGGGAGCTTTCGTTATCTTACGATGTGCCAGCTAAGTTCCTGGCGAAACAGAATGTTGTAAAAGGCTTGTCGGTTGCTCTTACCGGAAGAAACCTGTTTATATGGGTGCCTAAAACAAATGAGTACACAGATCCTGACTTCAATAGCGTGAGGGACGATTATGATAATACTTTTGGTATTATAAATTCTCAGTCTAATCCACCTGTTCGTATGTATGGTTTTAATGTAAGCGCCAGGTTCTAATAACACTACACACTAATACTATTAAGCAATGAAAAAAGTCATATATAGTTTCTTAACACTACTGCTTATTATTTCGGCAGGCTGTAAGAAAGATTTTTTCGATATCAACGATAATCCAAATTATCCGATAGAAGAGTCTCTAACTCCAGCACTCATCCTTCCAAAAGTTTTGCATGAGACTTCAAAAAAAATGGCGACTTCCTATGATTTCGCTGCATCATGGATGGGATATTGGGCGCGTTCAGGCACGTATGGACCTAGTAATCCCCTGGAAAACTATGATATTACTTCATCTTACGAAAAAGATGAATGGGTTAACGGCAGTACTACTGTTTACAGCCCAACAGTATCTTGGTATAATATACTGATGGATAACAGTGTTATGGAAAAGAAAGCACAGGAAACTGGAGCCACCTTTTACGTGGGTATGTCCAAAGTTATTAAATCAATTGGCTTTATGTATCTTGTAGATGAGTACAATAACGTACCCTACACCGACGCTTTTAAAGGGACAGAAGCCATCAGCCCTAAGTATGATAAAGGGCAGGATATTTATAATGATCTCCTGGCTCAGCTGGATGAAGCTGTAAAACTATTTGCCGATGCGCAACTTGATGCAAATCCGGGATTATCTACAGCTGATATTATGTTTGGCAATGGGTCTACAAGTGCTGCTGCTTTTACTAAACAAAAGTTAATGTGGAGAAAGCTTGCCAATACTCAGCGGTTGAAATTACTCCTTCGTCAAACTGAGTTATATGGTAGTACTATTCCGACTGCGGAATTAGCTAAAATAACAGACGATGGGAGTGGTTTTTTACTTGCTGGCGAGACAGCCTCTGTTCAACCTGGCTACTCAGTTAACGAGTTCCAACAGAACCCTTTCTATGATACTTATAAATATAATTTTACTGGGGATAATGCAGATGACTTCAATAGAGCAAATAATTACCTGCTTTATAAATATGCTGATAATGACGATGTTCGTTATCAATATGTATTTAGCGAAGCTGAAACACCACTAGCCGGGAATATCTACTGGGGATATGATTTTGGTTTTGTGGATACAGATCCGGATCAGCCGAAAGCAGTAAACTCATCCGATGTTGCCGGACCGGGTCTTGCTAAAAGCCCCACTCAGAGGCAATGGTTATTTACTTCAGTAGAAAGTTTGTTCCTGCAAGCCGAAGCTATACAAAGAGGATGGATTCAGGGGACCGCTGAATCGGCTTATAGAGCAGCGGTAACGGAATCATTCGTGTGGTTAGAGGTGGAAAATGCAACCACTGAAGCTGAGCAATATTTAAATAGCGGATCAAGTATCGTTAATTGGGGTACTGCTACTGACAAAATTAGATTGATAGTGATGCAAAAGTATCTCGCTTTACCTGGAATAAACAATTTTGAGGCTTGGGTTGACTACAGAAGACTTGGTGTGCCAACAGATCTTCCATTATCACTTTCGCCAAGCCGTAACGGTAGGGTAATCCCTGTACGATTGCAGTACCCATTAGAAGAGTTTAGTTATAACGCAGCTAATGTGGCTGCAGAAGGTACAATTAATCCTCAGACATCTAAGGTGTTCTGGGACAAATAAGAAATACTGTATATGAAAGATTTACTTAAAATATTTTCCCTATCAGCAGTACTCTGCATAGGATTAAGTTCATGTCTGAAGGACGAACTTTATACAGCCGATACAAATGACGCACCGAGTATTATAACTTTTTCCGAGGCTCCGAGTGCGTCGTCATCTGCAAGTAATATTTATCCGGTATATAATAGAGCGTTTAATGTTGTTCCATCGTCTGATATAACCTTTGCCGTGAGTTATTCCGGAGATGATGTCGCTCCTCAGGATATAAATGTTAAAATAGCTGTGGACAATGCTGCAATCACAGCGTATAACAATAAAATCGTTGCTGATGCAAGAGCCGCTGCAGAAGAAGAAGGCACTGACCCGGATGAAGCTGAAGATGCCGTACATGGCGATCTTTTTGATCAGATGGGTACCAACCTTTTTACGCTTAATACAAGTGAAGTGACAATTAAGAAGGGAGAAAAGTCGGCGAATATAGTAATTTCTGTTAAACCAGAACTTTTCGATTTTTCTTATCGTTATGGACTGGCAATCTCGATAACTTCGTCCTCTTTAGGAGAAATAGCTGATAATTTTAAAACGGCTATATTCTTCGTCACAGCGAAGAACAAATACGATGGAGCATACTCATTACTTGGAAGGTTATCTAGTGTTCCAGATCGGCCGACGATAAATACTTCCAGCGATTTTGCGTGGCCGGGTGATGTAAATCTTGTCACAGCGTCTGCTACGGAAGTCGACGTTTATGATGCTACATTAAATTGGGGTGGCGGTATAAACCAATGGGTTACTCCAATCGGTACTCCTACCGGTGGGCAGTCGGCGTTTGGCCAGGTAAGGCCAAGGATCAAATTTGATTTAACTACAAATAAGGTTATCTCAGTAGTTAATATGTATTCAAACCCAACAAATGGAAGAGCTTTGAAGTTGGATACTTCCTACGACAGCAAATACGATCCGGAAACAGAAATGGTTGATGTCAAATTCATTATGACACAGCCAGGATTCCAGGATTTACCGATTCATTATAAATTTACATACGAAGGATCTAGATAAGATCGCGTAGAACTAAAACCAAAAAAGGGTGCACTACGGCACCCTTTTTTGGTTTTAGACGGAAACTGTTTTGCTATCATTTTTTTTTGATCTATATTTATAAGAAAGATTAACGCCGTGTGCCTAACGTTAAAACTGCTTAGAAACCTTGTCATTTTAGTTTTCCTTAATAATGGAATTTGTTTTTCCCAGAATATACTTTCAGACTCATCTTATTACAATGCTGGTATTATGAAGTTTGTCCAATCTTACGGAGGAGCCGGAGATAACAAGGTGAGTCTTTATAATGGGTATGAGCATAGAGGTTACTATAAGGATATTAAAGGGCATGCTTATTTTGAAACGGCAGAGATGCAAAATGGCAGAATAAAATATAATAGCTCATGGTTCTCTGTGCCAGTATTGTACGATCTTGTTGAGGATGAAGTTGTTGTAACACATTATAATGGCTATTCAAACTTAAGCCTTGTAAGAGAATTTCTTGAACAATTTTCTATTGGTGAACATATTTTCACAAAAATTACTGGGCATGATTCTATTCAAAGTATACCTTCCGGTTTTTATGAAGTACTTCATTCCGGAACTCCTGCATCATTGTATGCTAAGAGAAATAAAATGGTTAATGAAATAATAGTAGGACAAAAACTCCAGATGGAATTCGTTACCAATAATATTTATTATATCTATATGCAAGGAAAATTCAAAAAGGTAAAAAGTAAATCATCATTGCTGGAATTAATGGGAAGTCGGAAAAAAGATATTATTACTGCGCTAAGAAAAGATAAAATCAAGTTTAGGAAGAATACGGAAGCCGCATTACTTGCTGCAGTTCTAAAATACAATGAAACCTATTGACAGATGCGCCTGATTTACTTATCATTATTATTTTCTGGAATGTTACTTAGTGGCAGCCTGTTTTCACAAACGAAAAAGGGTGATTTAATAACGGTTAATCTTGAGCAAGCTCATATCGATACTCTTGTTCAGATTGCCGAAGAGCAGACTGACTATCATTTTTTTTATGACAAAGAGCTGTTTGATTCTTTGAGGATCACATCAAGGGTAGTGCAGAAACCTCTTCCTGATTTTCTTAGAGAAACATTCGTTCATACGGATTTTAAATTTGCAATCGATTCTAAGAGAAATATCTTTCTGACAAGAGGAACTCCAATTCTGGTCGCTCTACCTGAAAACTTAGTTGTCCGTGATAAAGCAATAAATGTTATTAACAAGAAAAATGAACCAATTACAGTAAGAGACTTTCTCGCTCCGGAAGCCAGTAGTAAGGGTGCGGCTTCTTTAGAAAATAAACTTTATCAGATAGGTGTTCAAACCGAATCCTTCAAAAAATCGAACATAAGTGTCGCCGGAACTGTGAAAGATTCTAAAACAGGAGAGCCTGTTATTGGAGCAAGTGTTTACATAGAGTTTCCAAGGATAGGTGTAAGTACAGATCAATTCGGATATTATTCATTGAATATCCCCGCAGGGCGGCACGTGTTAAACATCAGATCTATTGGCATGAGAGATGCAAAAAGGCAGATTGCCGCATACGGTGATGGTAGGCTTGATATCGAAGTATTATCTCAGGTTCGATCCTTAAAAGAAGTTGTGATATCAGCGGAGAAAGTTGCAAATATACGGAATACACAGATGGGTGTTGAAAAACTGAGCATGGCAACTATAAAGCAAGTACCCACTGTATTTGGAGAGCCGGATATCCTGAGAGTGGTACTCACCCTGCCGGGAGTGAAATCTGTGGGCGAATCAAGTACTGGATTTAATGTACGGGGAGGTGCAATTGATCAGAACCTTATATTATATAACGACGCTACTATCTACAATCCGTCACATTTGTTCGGATTCTTTTCTGCATTTAATTCGGAGGCAATTAAAGATATAGAACTTTATAAAAGCAGCATACCTTCAAAGTACGGCGGGCGAATATCATCAGTTCTTGATGTCACCAGCCGGGAAGGTAACAATAAAAAATTTGCAGGAAGTGCAGGTATCGGGTTATTGACAAGCAGATTGAACGTTGAAGGTCCGATTATAAAAGATCGTACCTCCTTTATGATCGGTGCTCGTACCACCTATTCTGACTGGCTGTTAGGTTGGCTTCCTGCTAAGACAGGATATAGAGATAGTAAGGCCTCATTCTCAGATATTGATTTACATCTGACTCACAAGATCAATGATAAAAATAGCCTTTTCTTTACGGGGTATCTGAGCAAA
>Ga0265780_10001376_pt1 | contig 34310 bp, 48 predicted proteins | sample P1T30metagenome_FD_192432 | JGI IMG/M metagenome (GOLD analysis project Ga0265780, IMG submission 192432) | Plant litter microbial communities from East Loma Ridge, Irvine, California - P1 T30 | ecosystem: Environmental > Terrestrial > Plant litter > Unclassified | place: USA: California...
CCTTGGCTGTGTTCGAGGTCCGTCAAGGCCTTATACCTGTTGTTACCGACACATAGGATGATCTCTGGATCGGTATCATCGCCTGCAACGGCCCTGTGCCGGCCTCGCTTCAATGGACCTGGTTGTTGGGTTGGGAGTGCTTGGCTGTGTACGGGACTCATCGGTTGTACGACAATTAGACTGTCATCGACATCAACTGCGATTGGACCATCGTCATCCACTGCGATTGGACCATCGCCATCAACTGTGATTGGTTCATCATCGACATCCATAACGATTGATGAGCTCGAGATGAGTATGGGGCTCTGACTGCAGGCCGCAATGCTGGTGGGCTGTGAGCTGGCCAAAGCAGTCGACTGGCTAGAAGAGGTATCAGTGGAGGCACTGGTAGCCTCGGTCTTGCATGATAGTGTCATGGTTTTGAGGCTTTCGATGAACGCAGCTCTTTCGCCAGACTTGTCCGTGATGCTTTGCGAGCGTGGTGGCTGTGTGCGGGCGAAGAGGTCCAAGACAGGAAGGTGTTCGACCTGAACGGGAGGCAACGGGTCTTCTTTGAGGCTTTGTTTGAACGTCGATAGCAACTTGTTGAGGAGGTCCGACTCACACAAGCTGACGGTGGGGCTGTGTGCGGCTAGTAGTCTGTTAGCAAAGTAGACAACACCATTGGGTGGACCTTCGTACCTGGATCTTGCAGGACCGTCAATGTTGCGCTATGAGGGCTACGCTTCTTCTTCTTCTTTACTGGAAGACGAGAGTGTGCCGAGCTTGGCTGGCCCGTGATATGGGGGGTGGGCGGCTGGGCTATGTGCTCAGCAACCTCAGGAGGCACAATCGTGTCTGTCAAAGCCGGCTGTAGACCACTCGTTAAGCGGGGCTTGATGAGACCCGAAGGGAGAGTTGGCTGTGTTCTGGGGCTAGGAGGCGCTGTAGCATCGTCGGTGTACATGAACTTCGATACCGGACGACTCGCCAGAGCAGTTGGAAGAGCTCCGAGTGTGCTTGGACGGGCTTCGTACGGACCTACATTTGAGAGCAATGGGGGTTGATGGCGTGCTGCTATTGGTAGGCGATGCTGAGAGATACTTGACTGTGCTGACTGCGGTGATGCTTGGCCATGTAACGGTCGTGCCCGGACAGCGTCTAGCTGGGCTGTCGACGTTACCTGACGATGCAACAGTTGAGGAGATCGGACAGCTTCCGCCTGGGCTGCGTGCTCGATGACACGCCGAGTTATTTGCTTATGCCCAGAAGACGATGATGGGCGGAGGGCTGCAGATGGGGGGCGGGGCTCGAGGCTGTGTGGAGGGATCATAGGTGTAGTGAGTGCCGGAGCTGGTGATGACTGGGAAGGATGATGAGACGCGTCGGGGCGAAAGGCATGCTTTGGTCCACCTGGTAGGGCTGTGTGCCTCGAGGCCACCGGACCGCTGGCCGTGCCAGCTACAAGACGACGGCTTGAGAACGAGTTGGCAAGCCTTTGGGGTTGGGCAGAGTTTTTGGCTGCAGACGCTATCTGGACAGGCTGTGTGCCGGCAGCGGATGGACCAGGCATGCTGCTGCGGCCATCGGTACGGCCATCTACGCATACAATTAGTCAAATGAATGTAGAGCGTGGAATGGTACATGCCTGGTTGTGTGTAAGAAGTCGAGTGTGGGTGACCATTCTTGTGCGGGATGCCATCGTGCTGTATCTTCCGACCTGCGGCGAGATCAGCACTGAGGGCGACATGGCATGTAGAATACTACACACGCTTGACTGATACAAGAGGCTTCCGGTTTGACTGAAGGCTGTGTGCTGGTGCATAAGGTGTGGTGTGTTCCACAAGGTCGTCCATCTGGTAAGTCGAACAGGTAGAACGAGGGGATTGTGGGATGCTTGCCGCAGCTCGTACGTTAGCGAGGCGGGCCCTGGAGCCCCGCAGCCTCTTCGAGCGGCTCTCATGTGATCTGAACCCAAAGACATGCCAACTATCAAGGCCGATAATCAGATGCGCAACACATCAACTAAGCTCTTCTCCTCTCTATCGCGTTTCGATATTTTCTGGTATGGGCTGCGTCCGCTCATTATGTAGAGTTCGCCCTTCACGAGCTGGCTGCATGCCTCGCCACCCGTACAACAACTCCATCTATACAAAGAGGGGGGGCGCTCTCGAACTGTCCAGCACCTGAGGAGCGATCGAACGTCGTTGCATTTGACATTTGACGGCGCGAGCGAGTGGTGGAGTCGGCCCGAACTGCTGCATGCTGGGTGGGACCGCGGAGCCGGATGATGATCCTGTTGGTGCAGCGCAAGATCGCCCAACGGTAGCGAATGCACGAATATGGAAGTTTAAATGGACGTTGTCACAACGCAACGGTGCGATGCTCTGCCCGTAGAGAACAGGACCACTTGTATCACGCCCACCGAAGGGTCGGCGGCGGAGGTAGCGCCTCGCATAGTCATGTCAGGACTGTCGTCTACCCTACATGCCACCATACATTGATCGTGTCGGTCTCGATCACCCTGTGAATTCCGTATCTCTTGGCTCGATTCTCGTCCGCTGCAGACCTTGCACCATCGACAGACTGCTGAGCAATGACCTCGTGAGTCTCTATGCAATTCGTCTTAGCCCCCGACGCCTGTCCCATCTTCTTGCTTTACGCGCGGAGCCCGTAGGCTGCGATTAGCTCTGAAACGGTGGTGTTCGGATGAAATAGTTTGAATATGCCAGAGGCAGAAGCAGAGGCACCCACATAGAAGGAACATGTGTCTTTAGTGTTAGCGGATGAGCATGCGGCAAGTTGGAACGCTCACCAGCGGTGCGGTCCGTACGAATCTTTAGTCAAGGGCACACAATAACCCAGGGTTCTTCGTACGACAAATGCGTGGTCGGACAAGCGGAGACCAAGCCGAACAGAAAGTGGTTCCTTCGCTGTGTTGGTGTCGTCTTGCGTAGCAGTAGGTTCGCTGCGATCCATTTCACTTCTTCGTTGCTCGAGCTCGTGTGACGGTATACGTGAATTATGGCTTATGGCTCCGTCGTGGTCGCCTTTGAATTAGTAGCGGGATCGCTGATGATTCCAGGGTCGGCTCTGCGCCTTTGTAGTCCTCTGAACTAGACCACACGAGCTGACAATCCCATGGCTATCCAGCGCGCCACTGAGGCGAGCATTGCCGCGAAGACTGTCCACAGCAGTTAGGAGTCTGCAGCCGTGATAAAGTGTACGTGCAAGTCCCTTTCGATGCCAACGGTACTGCGATGACGCAGACAATTCCAGGCAGTGGCACCCGACACACTCACCGATTCCATGGCGTTTTTCACTGCACGCTAGCCCGTGGAATCCTCCATGGCCGCCCACTCCCCAAGTCACCGGGGATTTCAGACTAGGCAGCACGCGAGCTAGCGCACGGACGTGCACACAAATCGAAAAGGTCTCTCAGTCGGTCTGAGTTTTCTACTCTCTCGCATCTCCACCCTCTCTCCCCTCCAACACACAAGATATCCCCGCCCACAACCATCACCATGGCTGCGAACGACGTCGACGAACAGAACTTCAACTCGCTCTTCGCTTCGAATATGGGTATGTGCAACTCCCACTTCACCCATGCCCGTCGCTAATCAAGAGTAGCGACGAAGAACCCGGCAAAGCACGCAGCCTCTCCGCCCGCGGTAGTCGCTAGTATTTGTGAAACCATCATCAGTGACACGCTGAGCAATGTCGGCGGTGACGCTGAGGAGATTAGCCCCCAGGGTATCAGTAAGTCTTTCTCATCTGCCCGCCAGATAAGCATATACTAACGCGTTGTAGAGAGCTCTTTGAGGTCACTGACCAAGCGCAACCTCGCTGCGCACACCATCGAGACCGCAGCCGATGGTCCCGTGGACACAGCCGGGCGTCCCACCAACGTCACCTATATCATCAAGGCCGCCCCCGCTGAGAAACCGCTATTGCGCGCGAAGCCGGCCGTCGAGGGTACGTTGGCTTTTCGTCTGCCGGATACACATGTACTGACCGTGTCTAGTCAAGGTCGGAGGTAAGCCTCCGGTCTCCGGTTTCGACGACGGGGACATGCATACGGGTGTCGCTCAAGTAAGTCTTCGTTGTACAAAACACACATACCACATGCACTGACATCATGTCTCTACCTTTGTAGGCCTTTCTGGACGAGCTGCTCAAGATCCCCGGCGTCAAGAAGAGGTCAATTGTCTTCAGGACATGGCAGGTATTCATCAATGGGCGCGTCAGCATGCCCAAGGGCGTCAAGGACCTCACGATGTGGCGCCCAGTGGCAGATGTCGGCCAGCAGCTCGCGCCTGCGCGTTATCTTGCCTCGAACGCCTTCTCGCTGGGCCTGTGCGCGGTCACCTTCAACAGCCTCGAGAGCTGCCCCCACGGAGCACGCTGCGCGTGGCGCCATCACCAGATCGACGCCAATGAGCTGACGTGGCTGTCGGAGCTCGGGGCGAGGGGTGAAGGTTCTGTCTGTAACATGCGCCGCGTGGTGGGATCTACCCCCGTTGTGGATGTCACACTCTGGGACGTTGAGAGATGAACACAGCCATACGCCTCGACTGTCTGAGATCAGATGTCCTCTGATATGCGCACTGCGCACGGCCGGTACACAAATACATACATGATCACACGTTGCTCCCCTCTCTCTCTGCCGCTCTCTCTTTCTGTGCACCTTTGACGCCATCCTACGACCGCCGTATCACTGCATGCATACTGTGATAATATGACTGCCAATCAGCGATCATGATCATTCCACAACGTTGATAAGAACTGACCATCTCCAAGCTCTGACAATGACCAAAAGGTATCAAATCATCTGATGCATATACGACAACCGACGAGCCAGGCACCACTGCCAAATGAACTGTAAGCGATCTAGCATCTACTGTTCTTCGAGTGCAACTTCAAATACATCGTCGTCCATATTCCCGTCAACATCTGGACCTTCGGCGGTATGCGATATGCCCATCGCGTGGTCGCACTCATGGCATGCATCGTGATTGCGATGAGGCCCGCCGGCGCTGAGGTTGCGCTCGCAGCTGTCGCGGAAGATCCTCGTCACGGATGGTGTTATTAACAGTCCGAAGTGGCGCATCGTGTACCTAGTACCGCGGGAAGCACAACACTCCCACTTTCGTGTGCAGAGTCGGGAGATGGCTCGGTACCCAGGCCTTTCCCCATACTCTCACTGCCGGCTTTGATCATCTCGCCCACTTGTGTCCCGGTAGTGGCGTCGCAGAAGTATAGCCAGCACTCGCTTTGCTTGTCCTTATTTGCTTCTCAGAGGTTCTTGGAGATGCCAACCACACCTCCCGCATGCCATACGACTCATACGCGAGGAGATACTCTACGAAAGAGGGAAGTATCGCATCCCCAGGAACCTCTGCGCTCCCGACGTCCTTAAGTACGGCGCTTGTCAGCCTCCTAACTCTCCTTCTATTACACGCTTCTGCGTGCTTTCTAAAAACTATTAGAGGCGAACTTATAAGCTTTTAGCATTAGGGAACTAAAACCCAACTTGGCATGAGTTCATGTGTAGAAATCGACAGTGTCCAAATGGACAGTGTCGTCAGGCCATGTCTCATTTCCCACTTCTTTCTCGTGCACTTGGAGCCTCGAAACCGTTCAAGAGCAAGGCATGATTGCTTCCCAAAGATGTGGCGAGTAGTGACATGGAAAACCCACTCGCATCGCATCCCTTCATGGTGTGCCTTGCGTTTGTTCAAAACGATAACGGGTATTGTAATGCGTGCCGGTGAGGTCTGCCTCGTCTGTTATGAGACAACGCGTCGATTGATCACTTGTTGATTTAGATGCATCCATTTTAAAGAGTGAGGCCAAGTTCCATGTTCCAAAAGATGTTGCGGAGACAGGTGCGATGGCTTCTGCGACTAGAATGAGTATATAAACACGCCTCGTAAGCATCGACTCTCTTGATCAACCACGAGGCGGGTGTGCAGTTTCAAAAAGCAACCCTGAGAACTTCATGCGTGGGCCTGTTTCGAAACTGTTGACGTTGATCTTGATGAGTGGTGTTGGGTAACAGCTCATTATTATCACCCGGTTTTTTCTCTCCAAACTTCTGACAATGGTTCATGGATTTGCGTATGGAGTCAAAAGACGAACATGTCAGACATGGAAACCAAGATCCCCATAGACTCAGCGTGCGTTCATGTCTCCGGGCGTCCAGAGCGCAAGAAGACGTTCTGTACCTAGCTACTACGTCATCGGGCGCCACACCGCGACGCTTTCTGCAAACATTGACACCTAGCACAATACCCCATCGGACGAGCTCATTCAAATTTTGATCCTAGCTAGTTACCACCTATGCGACATACATAGGTAATTTTTAATTTAATAGAGCACATATTAAGAGTAGTAGAGGCTAAGAATACAGTAGGCAGCCTAACGCGGAGGGTTAACAGCGCTAGCAGATACTATGTGCAAGACGTATTAAAATGGTGACTGGCAGGCCTGAATCCTCCAGATCTTGATGCCGTGACACTCCATCGATTCAGCATAGAGAGCGGGATACCGTATAGAGAAGACGCATTTGAACGCTGGATAGTTCAAGTCATATAGGTTTCCGTTACCAGCTTTCGACTTACGCCTCCCGATTAATGCAGCGCTGTTCTCAGCATTCTAACGCTAACAACTAAACCTGTGCTAGGCATGTCGCTATATATCTAGCCTTATTTCTACTGCTCCTAGTAAGTTATAGTGTCTCGTGTGCATTGCGAGAATTGTAAGTAGCTCGTTATTTATAGGTTATTGCGCCGTGTATCTAATTCTATCTAGGATAATTTAGATAGCTGCGTCGCTACTAAGATAAGCTAGGGTTGTAAGAGTGCAAGCGTCTGCTATTCCTGTATAACAGCTTAACCCTGCACGTCTGCATACTAGGGTAACGTCTGCTTCTTTAACCCAAGATGCTGTGACCACGCAGAGCCTAAACTAAGCTAACTAGGCGCATCGCGTAGAAGCTTAGTGCGCACTAGTTCCTTATAATCTGCACAATGCTGGGCGTTCTCTAATTGCGCTGCGTGAACTACCTCTACCCTAGACTTTAATAAACGCAATAACTCTAGATACACTAGGGGCTAGCTAGAGGGAACAACAATCGTATAACCTTCCTCACGAGCCGCCGGAGAAGTAACCTAGTAGCGTTTCTCGCGAGCGACTATCGAATATTACACAGGTTCTATATTAGATGTCGCGACCACTTGAGGGAGGGCAGGGTTAGCGGCCAGCGCGTACTTTAGATGTTTGCCATGCTCCTTATCGAAGCTACCGGCATCTGTCTTAATATCAACTAAACTTCACGGTAGTAAACAGACAAAAGGAGCTTAGTTTCTTGCAGCAATGTGATAAAGCTATGTGCTAATCTACAACATTGTAACTCTGCTAGCTAGTCATCAGCCTCGAACAGGCTCAGCTTAACAGCGCCCTCCCGATCTGAACGTAGACTTCAACACTCCCACTCGCTTGTATGATGTAGTTTAGGTTTGGCTGTGTGCGTTGACGGCGCGCTGGATGCACCCCAGGAGACGGTGGGCCGACATGATGATCTCGTTGCGGTGTTCCAAGCCGATTTTGCGGACTTCTTCGAGAAGCGCAGCAGTGTCGAACGGTGCCTGATAAGTTAGCATTGGTATCTGGATTCGCAAAGCATGATAAGACTTACAGCTGCGGGAATGTCTCGACAAACGAGATGCATGTCTCGGGGTATGACAGACACCGAGTGATGGTCCATGAAGTTCTGCACAGCCGGGAAGATGTACACGATCGCGACCATGGAAGTGACAGCCCAGACAATGTGCAACAGGAAGCGTGAGCCCGTCTGTCTCGCTGCATGTGCATGGGCTTCGGTTGCGTCATCCAGCCGAGCCTGGTCTTCTTGGCTGCGTACGCCTGTCGGTGGGGCAATCCAGGGGGTTGGCATGAAAATGTTCTTGAGACAGGTCGGCCATGTTACCGGGGCCAGGACTGGTGCTGGTGCTGGTGCGGGGGCGACGACTGGTGCGGGTGGGATCACTGGTGGGATGGTGGAGCTCATATCGTCTTGGATATCGTGAATGTGTGTAAAGTAGAACGGTGAAGTTGGTGACGTTGATGGTGATGTTGATGGTGAAGTGGATGGTGAGGAATCAAGAGAGAGGAGTGGGGTGGCCTCCTTTTTATCGTACATGGTTACGTCAGCACCTGGTGCGTGCTGTGATTCAATGGGCAGGAATGAGGAGTAGAATCCAGGAGGAGGTGCTGTAATACGATGGGCAGGAGTGAAGTCAGGAGGGGGTCGCGACTTTATAGAGCAAGTGCGAGGCCTTGCCAAGGAAGCATCTGGGCAACTATGGTTAACACTGCCACCCTACCAGCCCAACATGCGCACATTACCGTAGTTTGGCCGCTTATTGGTCTAGTCATACCCCAACAGGGCGTATCCTTCTGCTTAGCTATCACATTCCGTGGATATCGCCTGCGCAAACGCGATAACCAAGAAGTGACGCGTTCCTTCCAAAAGGGTAACCGAAAGGGGATACATGCAATCAATGGCTGGACTTATCGAAACGACACTGTCGAAATGGGGGTATATGGTATGTATCAAAATGAGTATATTGGTGCTTCTCACCGCCGGTCCTCCATCTCTTCCAGTTGGTCGAGGCTGGGCAAGGCATCGAGCTGCTGTAGTGGAGCGGTTGTCATGTCTGGTCGGGGTCAGCAAGCTGGAGATGAACCATAGGCTATGGAGTATACCGCCCAGCGGGTCTTCATCGAGCTTGGCCAGCATCCAGCGGCCGCCTTGCTTATCGACACTGTCCATGCGCGTGAGGTTCTCTTACATGTTCTTCGAACGTATCGTTCCACGGCTGTTCATCGTGGACTATGAACAGGTTGTGCTTGGGACTGATGTGGTTATACATGCGACACATTACCTGACTCGTCTGATCATAGCAGGCGGGTAGCTCCATGGGAACGCGGACAGTGTTGGGACGGCTCGGCCACTATGAGAGAACTTAACCTAGCGACCGCGACGAGCTTTGCATCACCCTTTGATGCGTTCCCAGGTCCCACGTCTCACGCAGCTTGAGGGAAGGCCTTGTCTGCAGTTCCGCGACCTTGACGGCGGCACATCGTATAGAAGTCGCAGGTTCCATAATGCAGTCCATGTCCTCCTTTCCGATGCTTACAAACGCCCCGGTTGAAGACACTGGTGGTTTCGATATTCCATGGCGGGTGTGGATGGAGCAGCGCGGAGACACCCGGGCAAGACTGAAGCCCCAGATGCGTCCGTGTCGCCTGTCAGCACTGCTCCCGCTGCCCCACAACCGCGGCCGCCGCGCACGCCATAGCTCAGCACTGAACTGCAACCTTGCTATTCTGGCGCCACTCGACCAATCCCTCATCACCGACAAGAACCATGTCGGATGTGGCGTCCCCCAATGACGAAGCTCAGGCTTTCGGCCGTCGCAAACCCACCACCAAGCTGGGCATCGACAAGAGCAGAATGATTGGCGACGCGATGGATAGCGGTCTCGAGATCCAACTCTCGACAGGCATCCGACCCGGCAAAGACGTCCTCAGCATCCAAGGGGAAGAAGCCGCCACTCAATAGCACGACGAAGGATCGGAAGAGCAGGCTGTTCAAGACGAACTCTCTGACGAACATGAACGATTTGGGGAGCAGCCCGAGTCAGGGCGGGCCAGGAAGAAACAAGACGCGCAGATCGACGAAGGCTTCGATCAGGAGGACATTGAGGACTGGCTCTCGGCCCACCTCATCTTGGGGCCGCGCAACGTGGTGCTGTGGAAGCAGTACTCTGAGACTGAGTACCAGAAGCGGATTGTAAGCATCAAGATGGACATGCGCGTACAAATCTAACAAGCACCAGGATGACCTGCCTGCGGAAGAGCCCTTGTCGCTACCCAAGCACATAACCCTGACGCCGCACGACTACCAGCTCCAATGCTTTCTCTGGCCATGTTCGTCTTTCGTGGAGGCTTCTTGGGCGATGGCATCGGTTTCGGCACGACCATCCATGCCATACTAGTCATCAACGAGGTGCGGAGACAGCCCGATCCGGCGCTCCTCCACCCTGCATCATTCTGTCACCAACGACTCAATTGCATTCAAACCGACAACCCAGATACGTGCCGAATTCAAACAGGGCTATAGCTTGACTGCGACCAAGATGCGGAAGCACATATCGGCACACCGAATTCTCACAAGTGGCTACGACGCGGTGGTGTGTTCGTACGTGGCCGTCCAATGCAACGTTGAGGTGATGGAGGAACATGGCAAGAGCATCAGCGCTGTGAGGAGGTCTGGCGACCGCACCCTCGTAAAGCTCAGTGGTCGCTCGGTCGCTGCTGTTGTGTCGGATATATTCGAGCTCGCTGGAATCGACTTCAAAGCCGCGTTCCAAGACGAGGATTATGTTATGAAGAAGTGAACCGGTGTCAAGCACGCAGTAATGATAACTCCAAATGTCCAGACCTGCTGCAGCCTCTCCGGTACCCTCTCCCACAACAAGTAGTGAGACATCGAAAGCTACTTCGAGTTCTTGCAAGACCACCCACATGTAAGCGATGAAGACCTTATTCAGTTCTTCTCTGGCGATTCATACACCGAGAAGAGTGAAATCATCGGCTTTCAGCTTGCTTTGCAGCGGCTATGTTTACAAGTCTCTACCACCATGAGGCCCTGCTTTGTCGTATAGCTGCCAGCCTGCGTCTGCCTGTCGTTTCCAGTCACCTCCAAGCCTGTACCCGCCCAGAGTGTGGCGACCATGACATGTCACTACGTCCAAGTAGCCGACATGGAGGCCGACGACGCCTTCGACAAAGAGCCTGCCCTTGACCTGGCCATTTACATGCTAGTCCACTCGCCCCACTCGCTGCTGCTGCCGAAACAAGAAGACAAAGGCGAGGGTGTCAATACGCGGGGACTCAAGAAGACACAGAACACGTCTAATGGCGAGGACAAGAGTAAGGGAAGGGCAAAGGGTCCCACTGGCGATGACGAGTACGTCCTAGGCCAGCGGGACTGGCAGCAGAGTGACGACAGCAACGATGAGTACGACGGAAACACAGCCTTGCGCCATACTCATGCCATTTTCGTAGAGCCTTTCATCCAAGACGATGACGAGAGCGCGGCCAACAACAGAAGGAAGCTTCTGTAGGGGTTGGGGACTTGGACAGAGCAGTAAGTCCTCAAACTCCACACGTCGAGGCGTCTTACTGTCCCACAGATATAATTTTCGTCTTCTCTTAGTACCCAACGTACTTGGATATCATCGAGAAGGCTCAAGATATACGGTATGAAGCTAAACGTCTGCGGTTTGATGAGACCGTGTCGCAGAAGCAGCGGGGTGTGGTCGAGGAGGAATCTGCAGGCAGACCAGAGTCGCGCACCCTTCTCAGCACGGCAGGCTGTGGCAGTGCGGGATTGTATTGACAGCCTGCTATGCGACTATGCAATGTGAAGGATGGTGGAGCCAGTCAAATGGGTTCCAGGCCTTCTGTGGTATCGTCACGCAGGGCCAAGAGCGTCATGGTGAGCAAGGCCCACACCACCAACTCGGCCATTGACAAGCAAATCTCCAAGAGAAGCATTGAGAAGACGCGCTTCAACGACCGCCTCACCCGGAAGCTGGTTCATATCCATGACAAAGGCCCACCAAGGGTCCAGTCGGCATAGGTCATCGGATTCGACATTGTCCGGGCGCCGACATGGAGAGCTCGGATTAGGTATCCTAACACCCTGCACGAGCTGTGTCATTTGTTATGATACTAAACAGGAAGAATGCATCTGATTACCAAAGACTGTCTCTTGTGGTGGTGATTGGATTGATATACGATGGATGTCGGCTCTTTGTACCTCGCATAAGACCTTGACCACTTGCCTGCTCATATGTTCCACGGTGTCTTCATTTACTCTCGCCATTCCGAGACCCGCCAATCGCTCTAGACGTCGGTCACGGAGACCCATGGTACTTAGATGACGCGACGCGGACGAGCGACTCACAACTCCCGAAATCCATATGTAGGTACCCATCCAATCAGGTCCTCGAGAAGTATAGTCAACACAAAAGCCCACGGAGTAGCCCGCCACCAAAGCGTCGAACGAACCCCGCCTGAGCGTGTCTCTGGAGTTCGTGTCCACGTATACGAACACTCCTTCTGGTAGTTTTAGTCTACAGGTAGCAATGTTTTGGGAGTCGCTGGGTGGCTCACAGCGCCCGAAAGCCACATGTGCCCATTCAATCGGATCGGCGACACTGTGATGACGCAGAGAGGCAACGAGCCACCTACGACTCCCACAGTACACGACCATCCTGCGTGCGCGTACGCATCCTTGAACGAGAAAGAGCTTGAAAGCGGAGCAGAACAACGGGCGAAGCTCCACTAACAACCTTGGAATAAACGCGTCAATGAGACGAACGATAAGATGAACCCCATCGCCCCATTGTGTTAATCATTGGACTGTAGTTAATACACCCAATGCCATACCACCAGTAATGAGAGCATCTACGGTGTGGGCAGAGCCTTGGATCTTTCCAGACAGGATCCAAGAGACCAGTTCATGCACCAGAGAAGCCCCCATTCTACCACCCAATCGACAATGAACGCTTCGGTGCATGAAACCGGTGATGGGTTGGGTGTGTCGCGCTGGTAATCGGGGCCGTCGACCAGGCTGGGTCTGTCTCCGAGGGTGCGAGATCCGGCTTCGCACCGCTACTCTGTTACTTCTCTGCACAGTTGAATGGGCCATGTACTCCATGGAAGCTGCTGTACTACGGTAGAAGTTCGGCTTGGAGTATTTGCCCCTACCGTCTGCACTCCAATTCTCTAGGCTTTGCGACAAGTTCATTCGCCGTCTAGCCACGGAGACGGGCCCTGCATGCACATGTACGAGGCCACAGTAAGCATACACCAGCTGAATCCAGATGAGTATTACCAAAGACGGGTTGCGATTCCATATGTTGGTTGCCATCCACTTCGTCTAGCGGTACTACGATGGCGCAGAGCGAGCAGCCAGCCACTCATGGCTCTCATGTTACATCATCAACACATGTGTAAGGTTACTCCGCAACACGAACGAGAGAACTCGTGATGGTCAGACTCTAGCGACGGCGTTCACGCTGAGACAATGTGGCGTCACAGCTCACTCCGCCTCACCCCCAGGCTTCGAATCCGTCTCAACAGCACGTCATTTTCTGTGGGACGTGCCCATGTCGTGTGGAAAGCTGACTAGATATCCAGTGCTCCAGTCGCATGCTGAAGCCCGGGCTTTGACAGTCGCTTCGGGCTCGTCAGATTGCAATCAACAACAAAGGGCGGCTATATGAGGCCACATTGAACGTGTGATGAAGATCCTGACCGGGGGAGGAGCGAGACGCCTTCCAACAGAGCACGTGTAGTATCCGCCGTGAACACTCTTGTGCCGACGAAAAGACCTCAGAGTTAATCAAGAGCGGTCTGAGTTCAGCCTTCTGCTTCATGCCCAGGACGAATCTATCCGCATCAGCTGCACGTGGACCAGGACCCCCACGTAATGCCTGTTCAGGTGGCTGTGGGTCCCAGCTGCACGATGAAGACTCCTGCACGTGTCGCAGGCCAATGGCGGGTGTGTCAATGCGGCCGATGTGCACTCATGTGGACGGGAAGGTCAATCGCTCTATCACTCCGCGCTGAACCGAAAAGCAACTACCTCGAATTGATGCTAGCCCCCAGATTCTGTACTCCAAATGCAGTCATGATGCCCGTCAAGTGATAGAAGGGATGAGAAAGAGGTCATGTCCCCGTCACATGTGTAGATCGTGCGAATTTTGTCTCTGCATGTTAACCTTCTCTTTTCCCACCGAAAACACTGATCATGTTCACCCCATGGGGAGATAAATTGATGATCACAAAGCCAAATGACATGTGCTTCTGTTTCTACGTATGCAGTCCAAATACAAGACTCCAAGATCAGCCATGTGCAGAGAACATCACCGCAGTATGTCTGCGCACGCGGCCCTCCATGATCATGCCATTCATTGCATGGGATGCTAGACCATCGTATCGTTCCTAGAGCTCCACATAAATAAGGAGCATGCCAGCCCCCCCCCGCCCCCCAACTCTCTTCTCGTCACCCATTACCGTGTGTCTCTCCAAAACAGCTGCGTGAACAAAACATGAGTAGTTTCCCCAGCCGAGTTTAAGGCAGACGCATGATGAACCCCCACTCTCTCGAAAAGGTCTGGCGACACCAGCGAAGTGCCCAAGCAAAATTCATGTAAACCAACAAAAGATCCACTCGAGTCAGACATGTGCAGAGAACCGTGGATCCCGCAGTGTTATGCGAGAGCAAAGAAAGACATGTTCCCATGAATTGTCAACGCGGCACCGTGGAACTCATGGAATACAGATGTCAGTTTTGGTAATGCGCGCGGAGCTCGATATAAAAACGGCGCAGGCCCTCCAGCTTTCTCTTCGTCACTTGTCTCCAACGGCGTCTCCAAAAGTATTGCACGACGAGTATATGAGCACCCAGCGTCGGGAACTAAAAACAACTTACCGCCATTTCATGTGCTGATCCCATAGGCTGTTTTCGTACCTGTCATGCCTGGTCAAAAACGCCATGGGCCGTATACAACTCTTGCAGCGGAAGTTCTCTCCATGAAAAAGACATCGCTGCCTTTTGGTGTTCCTCTCGTTGGAGGTGTTGGAGAAGCGTTGGTGCTGAAGAGGCGTGTTTATATACCCGTTCCATTGTCAAGCTCATGCCAATAGAATGGAGACTTTCGTCCTCGTCTTGTCGGCGCAGCATCCGCTTGAAACATGAAACATCATTCGCTTTCCTTTTGAAGGCTCGCGCCCATGAAGGGCGTAGACTTTGTGTTTGGGACATCTAAACAAGCAGTTGGTTTATCTGTGTCCATATCCACTCATCGATGTGGCAGATGCCGCCGGCAAGCATCGCAACACTTGTGACTACATGTTCGGGATGGGTTCTACATACACATAACCCGCCTTTCGTACCAAAACCAGTAGCGCAAAGTGATGGAACCTGACACAGCACTCGTGCGGTGGTTGGCTTTGTCTCCAAAAGAGCCTTGATGACGGCCACGTCTGATGGGTGCAACGAAGGAATCAGTGTTGCTTCGCGAAGCGTCCGAAAGATACAGACTTGTGGTCGATGGGATCATGCATTAGCCTGACAACATGAAGTCGGCACCAGGCACCATATAAAGGCCACTCTCGCATCAGCTCTCTTCCAACTACACGGCGGGCGTACAGGTCCAAAAACACAATTCAAATCTGTCATGTGGTCCAGTTTCGACGTTGCTGACCGTGAGTTGTGATGGCTTTGTGCAGATCAAGGCCACCAGGCTGCTTGGTTTCTCCGAAGCTCTGGTGTGCGAATGCATGTTGCGTAGGGCGCGCGCATGGGCCGAGACACTCGTTCTTCTTACTCTCGCGAGGTCCCAACGTCGACACATCTGAATTGAGGTGATTGAGGTTCTGCTCAAAGTCTGCTGGAGCTCTGGCTTCATTTCTAACCTTCCAAACCAACGCAGGTCTATCGTTCTGATGTTATGTTGCCTGGTCTGGACCTCAAAACTGGCATTCCATGTGTTTTGCTTAGGCAAAGCCAGAAGACGTAGATACCGAAGATATGAAAACACTGGAAAGACCGAAAAGAATGGAAAGACCGGATGTGACACCCGTGCATCCTTCGGGTGCCAAGAGACAAGGGGCCATGTCCTCACGCTACGGTATGGAACGCCAGATCGCGACGCTTTCCACAATCACGGTCACACGAGGATACATTGTACGGACTGGTCCAATTTGTCACGCGAGTCGATTCTTACACACACGACACGAGCTCTCAGTTTTCGTTGAGGTGATAAGTTGAGCATGGCAGAGGTTGAGGCTGCAGTCCAGCACGATTTGGGGTTCTGATGCCCAACATACAGTGCTTCATTGGGACTCGCTTAGCACTAGCGTATAGTCGGCGGCGCACAATCAATCTTTAGTGTCCCATCCTGCAGCTGCCAGCCCACCCACTTACGCAGCCCCGTACGTTAGCAGCACAACGACATGGCACCTGAATGGGCGAAGATCGCCGCGTGGAGCCAAACCAAAGCCGACAAAGAAACTGCCGAATACCTCTCCGACTGGTGGAAGGGCATCTTCTTGACTTTCAAGTACGAGGATGACTTCAGCGGGTACTACTGCCGATATGAAGTACGCTCGCAGTTTTCTTGTATCGAGTGCATCGCTAACAGTAACAGGAAGAGATGATGTGGCCCGAGGCCCTCTTGAGCCAGCTAGTCTATCCCAAGCATCTACTGGGAGAACACAGCCACTACTTTGCGACATGCAGCGTGTGGGTAGATCCTCTAGAGCTGACGATGGATGGCGGCAGCGTGGGGTTCAAAGTGCGTGTTGCCACCGTCGACCTCGCCTCGCTGCAGGACCGAGCCTTCAAGACAGTCAAGAAAGCCATGGACATCGTGCGCAATTTGGTCAACGAGCGCGTTCTCAAGGCGATGCGCCCGCCTCGACGCAAGGCCATCGTTCTGGATGCAACTCTAGGTAGTACTACCACGTACACAGCCGCGCCTTCCGGTTCCGTGAGGGGAGGAGGCCTGGTGCCTCTATCATCGGAGCCCTGGAAGCCGAAGTGGCGTCAATCAACACTATCGCCTGAGGCCTTCGACCGCATACGTATGGACCTCGACTACGAGGTCGACCGCATGTCATATAGACATGGGACATACGATATGTCTATACGCTTTGGGCAGCTGTTACTCAAGTCGATCAGCGGCCGCGCCGTCGAGTCGACCGACCGCAATAAGACGGTGAACACAGCCATCTTCAGGGCTAGCATGATGCCCGGGGGGTTCGAGTGTGGAGTGAACGACTGGTAAGTTCCTCGCCCTTCTACTCCGTTGCACATTGACTAATCCGTATCCAAGGTTGCTGGCAGCGGACACAGCCATATACGCCACCCTGATGAATCGCCTGAGCGGCATACCAGACGTCACGCTCTTGGCACCACCCATCTGGCGTGGTGAAGACGAACGCCATCCCGCTCCGGAGGTCGTGCCGGCTGCATGGAATCATATCCTGGAGATGCCGTGCTGCATCGTCAAGCTCATGTGCCAGAACAGTGCTAAGATCGTCGTCGTTTCAACAAAGGTTTTGCTCGCCATCACGGGCGAAAAGGTATTAATCGATGATGGTTTCGAGGTTTTGGACACAGCCATCAGACCCCAGGTGTACTCTCAACTCATCGCCGAGTTGTCGTCGTAAGTAAAACCCTCGTTGCACCCCTCTTGTATATATACTTACATGTAATAGTGGACGAGCATGGGATATCGGTATCCAGCACTCCCGACGTATGCCCAACAAAGAGAGAAGGAAATGGGGGCCCTTAGTACGCAGCCTGGAGTACTCGGGTGGAACTGCGTGCGACGTCAAGTGGGACTCGCGATTACTGGTTGCTGGCTACAAAGTCCTTAGGGTATGCGTCGAGCAGGTCACATACCTGGACATGAAGAACGATTACCGCCTGAATGTGAGAGAGAGGAGTTTTAACAACCTTACCTCGAACATAGCCATCGCCTCGAACATAGCCATCGACATCACGCGATCCGACTGGGCGACGGCCTTCGCAGAGACCGAGCTCCCGGCGCTAGGGCGCAAGGCTGATCTGAGCGGGGTGCAGCTCCTGCCGCATGTCAAGGACTTGGTGATGCAGATGATGCTCGTCAGCTGGGCTGTCTTGTACGCCCAGGTCACTTCGGCCGCCCAGGCCGCCTAGCACACAGCCAACTTCTCTGGATCGGTGTGGAGTATAGTAGACTAAGCTCAACCATAATGCAACGTGTTCTTCAATCTGTGTTCATAAGCTCTTGTCGCGATCAATAAGACACCGTGAACGTCGACCAAACCATTGTACCAAGACTAGTGTGACTTCTTAAGTCTTGGAAATGCCCGTCTTCTATATAGCATACGCCGGCGCGGCCATGACTGAGATCGCCAAACAAGAACCTGGCCCGCGAGAAGGAAGCGATCTAGCTACATGATGGGCACAGAATCGGCGTTACTCTCCCATCCTAATCGCATGAATGCCGTGACCGGTTCAGTCATACCCAACTTCCGAGGATATCGCCAATGTAACCTCTCCGAGGAGTTGTAAGGTAAGCTATTGTGCTCTAGGCCCGTTAGGACTGTACGGAAGTCTCACGTGCCAACTAGAGCTGTCCGGTTTTCGGTATCAGGCTCGAATCTTACCTCCTTTACGTCAACAAGTTTTCCATGAGGAGTGGCTGTCGTTGCAATAACAAAAGAGGGGCCTGTACAGACAGCAGGAACAATGATGCGACTGCGAGCGGACATGTACTCTTATTCACCCGGGCCATAAAGCCTGGATTTCGTGAAACTTATCCTGCAGCTGACTAGATGTGTTCATCACGTCCTTTTCAGCTTATCGCTGTACCAGGGGTTGAGCGGCGCAGATAATGGGGAAGTCAAAATGCATACGGAAACTTGTACCAAGTTTGGTTTGCGCAAGGCGACCCACGTACAGCGGAAGATGCTGTACACGAGCGGAGTGGATTTGTAAAGGACGCAATGACGCGTTTGATCGACAAGCTCTTGTATCGCCTGTGGTAAATTACTACAGCTTGAAGAGCAAAAGGAATCATCATTCTGACATCCGCAAACCCATATGCGAAGGGACTGCCGATCGAAAGCGAGACCCTGAGAGACGGTCGGCCAGCTAACATCCAACCTGGCCATCACAGCTACCCCAATTCCCGTCGGGGGTTATGGGGTTTCCATCTCAAGCCCATATTAGCAGCAGCCACTGCCCTCGATAGCGCTGCTTTACTTCTGCCACCCGCCCGAGGCACCGCAAGCGAACGAACCACACTTACAGCATATCATACTTGCGATTTCCCCCATTCACGAGAGTATCTTTTCGTCTAGCTCGTGGATGTTGCGGAAGTTGTGAGCGGCTTGTGTCCCTCTGCGTCGTCACAGTATCATGGGATGAAGTAGGTGGCAACCAAAAGAACCACACTGCCCTTGGCCCGTTGGCGTTGTCGACCAGTACCGCAATGCGTGGACGTGCATGTTGTGGAGTTGAAAATGAGGATGCTAACAACTGAAAGCTTAGCGCGCTGGTATTGAGCGAGGCTCAGCTCAGGTTTCACGGTGTTGAGAAAAGTCCAGTGGATGACGAAATGCATGGTCGATGCCGCAGGCTACTGTATATATCTCCGCGGACTCCCATCTGCACCACTGATGGGCGGGCACTGCGATGGGACGAGTGGGCTCTGTGAGACTGATGTAGTCTGCTGTGCTTCGATCTCTGACATTGTGACAGAATCGATACGCGAGAAGCGATTTGGCATTTAGAAGACATGATTCAATGAGCGGACTGGAAGATAGACTATCAGTACAACTTCTGACCTTGACAGGCTTTGACATGCGACTTTGGTACTCATGGAGCATGAGGAACGTGTCGTGTATGGCTGTCGCGGTGCGATTGACGGTGACACGTTTCAGGGTTTGTACGCTTCGCATACCCCAGCTAGACTGGGCACCACAAGGCACTGAAGCTCTAATTGGGAACATCAGGTCAAACTGCTACCCTTCTAGATACAGCCATTCTGATCGAGAAGACGAATGGAATCTTGGCTGGAGTCAGAAACGGCAGAATCTGCGGCAGGCTGGCTAGTTTACACGGACAGACTGAGCTTCGCTCCTGATGTATAGGAGTTGCTTGTCGGCACTAGGATTACTAAACATGAAGCTCGCGTGTTGTCATACGTCTTGGGGTCGCTTTTGCTGCCCGTGAAGAGTGGCAGAACCCACCCAATCGCGAGCAGGCTGCGGGGGCCCTGCATCTCATACTTATTCTTATATACCTATATACTGTTGCTTGCAACACCAGATCGATGAATACAATTACGTGAAGAGTGGCAGGGCTTACGCGAGTGCCTCGGATCTCATCATGGTGAGAACTCTCTCCTCCGGACGGGGCTATTGCTAGCATCTCCATGGTCTTGAGAAGCATCGATATCCATTCGTCCAACGCTGGACGTAGTGGAGATTGTAAACAATGGAAGGGAGACGGTTTAAGATCTGTACCCTCGGTGCCGCTACGCCAGCCCGGTGTGAGGTTGAATCAAACGCTGATATGGCCAATATAGCCATTGTGGAGGACTGAAACAGATTCGAAGCTGTTCCTTTCGACGTGTTGAGTGATGGTAGCTGGAGACATCACACTGCTCTTGCAATTACTACGGAGGCTGGTGCCAACCGGTACCTGGAATGGAAAATCAATACATTTAATACGATACTACTACTGCGTCTATTCCAGTGATGTTTGCGTATGCAGGCTATCCTGCTTCCACGACGCGGAACTGTGGTTACGTTTGACATACACAAGTGCTGTCGCATAAACTTGCTTGCTAGCATTAGCGGGAGACGGAAACTATCGTGGTTCGAAGTAGGCTCTCAGAAATACCGATGTACATGTGAATGGTCGAAAACGTGACAGTGGCCCAACGAGCGTGTCTTGGATACCACTGTACCGTTGTACTGCATCCAGATATCATGGCAGTCTTCCCATTGCCTGGGTTAATATCGCGATCGGGCCTCTGGCTGCTACAAGAGAAACTTGACAAATAGGTTTTATACTTGCGTTGTTGCGCTCCGACTCATCCCTCGAATGGTTCATGGTGAGATCTAAGACATATCCTGGTGGGTAGCCGACATTCCGATGGAGTCGATACGGCGCCCAACTCTCGTGGTAGTCCAGGCGTCGGAGGAACAGGTCGTCGTGAAGTATATGGGGCTGAGCATTAGTTCCCATCTGTCTGCGGCCACGAGGAGCTTCCCATAGACTCCGACCCCACCAGCTTCTAGCCAGCGTCCGATGACGAGCGCAGAGATGACGTATACGGGTTTGTCAACGACTAAACACCATCGCTAGCTGTTCCGCAAGGCTCGTCTGATGCATGGACCGAGCGAGCTGCCTGTAGCGATCACAACGCCCTCAGTCGCCAAGCAGAGGCCTCTCATTCTCAGCTGTCTGTCCAGGATGTGGAAACTGACCTCAAATATGCGGGCTCCATGGGGCTTGTCTTACCAGGACAAGGGGCATTTGAGGACAACGTCCTGTCAGAGAACACGCATCGACTGTTCTGACTGACGCCATGGCGGCCCTGATTTGCTTCAAGTCCCCATCGCGTTATGCTCTTGCTGTTGATCTGTAACGCGACGTACGGCGTGAAGCGTATACCAATCGATATGATCATGTCGAAAGCAAACCTGACGAGGCGGAAGGGACTATCTCTTGTCGGTTCGTGGCCTCGATGCTCGTCCTCTTGGTTCAATACACGATCGTTCAGCACGCCACTGGTGATGCCTGGCTCGGAACCCATGCACACACGCGCTCCCTTGCGTTTCTCCAACACAAGGAAGTGATGAGACCTACATAGCCACCAGACACCCACATGCGCGCCGAAGACGAAGGGATGCCAGCCTGCACCAGCAGTCTCTTCACGAGTCTGCGTTTGGGGCAGGTAAACACGAATAGGTTCGCGACAAACTCGCGCAACGCGTGAGTAGTGCTGACAGTATAGATGGGCTCGATTGACTTGGAATTCAGTCGATGGGTTTGCTCGGATGAGCTCGTATGTGATTTCGATCCACCGGACTCAGGAAGGTACCATGAGTAAGTAAGAACGGCCCTATGTTCCTGCGATGATGACAGTTTGAGCAGAGATATGCGGAAACAGTAGGATCCGCCAGAGCCCATAGGTGAGCCGAAAAAGACACTGCATTGCCACGAGGATGACAAGTTGAGTGGAGCTGTATGATCAAAGAGCGTTACATCCACCTCGAGCTTGACAGACCCCCGTTGGTAACCAGTCGAATCATTGCAAGGGTTTCTAGCGAACCTGCATCTAAACAGGGCCGTTGTGTTATGCCGCGCAGGGTAAGTGGAGCACCGGGAACATGTATCAATGTGACTCCAATGGTGGTATTCTCTCCTTGGACAGTCGCCATGGAGCGCTGCGATGCGCCCAGGTTGACTGGGAGTGGAGGCGCTGTGACGTGGCTGTGCAGGGCAACGGAGAGGTGGCAGCCCGCGTCGTATATCCCTCGTCAGCTGACTCGAATCAGTGGCTCACACCCATACGCACTCGTTCGCGCAGGGCCTCTCAAACGGGAAGTATCGTCAACACATGGTGTTGGTGCTGAGACATTGCAAGCATCAGATGCAGGGAGGACCTGCTTCTCATCCCTCTCATTATCTAATGGGCGGATTCATTCATTGTGTATCTCTTGTGTGTCGCGGGAGTCGTAAGGACCTGTTACAAATGCGGCATTCGTGTCATAACGCCCAAGAATGTTCGTCTCCACGCCACTGAAGTATCGGACGGTCTTCCCGAAGCCCATGTACTGCCATGCGTTGCCGACGTTACTCGTGTGGAGACGGCGTTCATGCTGTTACTGGCAACAAGGTTGGGGAATGGATGGCATCTCCAAAGTCGCAATCGTGAGCCATCTCCTTGGACATGCTGTGTCGCGGGGGTGTTGTCCATAACGCACCATGGCGACGTATCAGACAAACGAAAAGGCGCTCCGAGGATAGCCAGATCGCCACGGCGCTCACCTGAGTCGTAGCACGCTCCCGATACGGGCAGATGCGGGGACCCTGCCGCGGAGCTCGGTCCTGAGTTGAGGTCGTCGGCGCTCTGGTCACTCCTGGGTGTTGGCGCCCTCGAGCTGACACAAAGCGCTGACATTGACGTTAGGCGCTCCTTGCTTGATTGCAAACCGAAACGTGGTGAATCGTGTCGCGATGCCCCCGAAGTCCTGTCGACCCGCAGCACTATGGTATATTCTAGTGCTCTCCATGTCAACCATGGCCTGGTTGCGGCGACAACTTGGTCGGACCTCTTTGCCATCCCTTCCATTGTTCAATGGGCGGATTTAGTCATTGTGCATCTCGTGTGTGTTGCGGGAGACGTGAGTGGCTCGTCGTTGATGGGCCGTCGCGGTACCGTGAGAGAGATAGGATGGGACCAGAATTGTAGATTTCCAACAACTTGGTCGCAGTCTGAAGCACATCATTGCTAAGAGGCCCACCGTCTTCAGCACCCAGCAGGCATGTCTGCTCACCCATAAGAGGTCAAGTCTCGGTAGCATATCCTAGCCTGGCTACGCAGCTGGATTCAGCCATGGTTCGACAGCCAGTCTTGGGCCCTGTGCCACCACCACATGGACCTCCGTGGTTGAGTATGGAGCCGCCTCATGATAGGCCACCCGTATCGACTTACTGGCCTACCAGTGTACGCCCCCAAGGTTTCTCGCGAAGACTTCAAGCTCGAGCACGAAGCCGAAGAACTGCTCTTTGATGCTGGCTGCCATGCGCAGCGCAGAAGCTACCGATTGCCGTTGTTCGCCTTTGGGTTGACAGATGCTGAGACCGTTGGAGTAGAATGCGGCGCATGCGGTTGCAAGTCGAGCTGATGCTGGCGGCGGGCGACCAGTGACGAGGTCTCGCTGTGATGGGTTGGATCTGACCGCACCGATGTCGATTGGCACGTCAAGTGGTTGGGTATGCAACGCTGGTGTGCCTAATACCGAGCGGATATACGACAGCTGTATGACCAGCCAACCCGCTACAAGGGGAGGCGCCTTGTTCGGCTCAGCCGGCTGAGGTCAAAGGATGCGCATCGGTCAATGATTGAACGGCCGGGATGTGGCTTGTTGACGCTGTAATCGACGAGCGACTTGCGCGGTACCGACAGGGCTCCATGTGGAAGTAACAAGTCCGCATGTCGACTCTCAGCCGCCAGATGTTCTGCCTAGGATGCACTCTGGGCCTTGCGAGGTGTAAAAGATGAACGTGTGTGAATGATATCCCTACAATCAAAGCACCATTGGAAGATGGAAACGGACATGTACAACGTAGTATTGGACATGATTGGCGGACGTGCTGTTGGGCTCTATCCAGTCGAAGACGTCGTTCTTGGGATATGGCGCTGGGTACAGCCTATGCATGGGAGGTCGCTCTGTTGTGTCATGCCACGAGAACGTCCACCTCATCAAGCTCTATCTTAGTCGACGGCGGCGGCAGTGGGGAGTAAACCCTGGAGGGTTGTAGCAGTGTCCACGTTCGTATCGCAGCGACGCTCGAACCCTTTACGGTCATCACCATCGATGCCTTGGCTTCTCTTGTGGCGACGATGTGGAAGCAGGAGGGATCGTCGGAACCAGCTTCTTGCTCTTCGTCGATTCTCATCTCGTACCAAGGCTGCGGCTTGATGTTGACGCGTGGTGACTCGGCTGGAATCCATACGGTAGCAGTGATCTGTTGAGCAGGGAGGCGGGTCCAAAGGACTATTCCTGCATCCACTCCAGCCCTTGTTGACCTTGGCTCTTTGCTGTTGCGGGTCCGCGGTCTCCGGCGAGGAAACCGACTCCGACGAGGCTGAGCGAGGACTCCGCCAGACCGGCTGAGGAGTGAGCCATTCCCGGCTGTCCAGAAGGTTTTAATGCTGCGCGGACGGATATGCGACGGTCTCGAAGATGGATAGGTAGTAGAGGGTAGCGGTTACTTGCGTTGTGTGGAGGCGTTCCAAGGTGCGCCGCAGTAACAGTGCATCATGTGTGGCAGCTGTTGGAGATGGGATCGAAGGACAAGATAAGGCGGCACGACAAACAATAGAAGTGATGATCGTCTGCGTGGTCGGTGATGTGATGCCATGCGCATCGATGGTGCCCAGGTGGGGTAGCCTGCGCCGCTCCGGCTCAGGGTCCACGGATCTCCCTGCACCCGTGCCACAGCCCGTGGAAGGCTTGGGAGCCATGTAACTATGCACCATCAGTGCGCACGCCATTGTTTCAGTAATGGGGAGTGTTGATGCTGGACCTTGCGTGAACTGTGTTCATTTTGAGCGTAGAGGATCCGTGCGAGGGTTGGTCGCAGTCATGGCTCAAGCCCACGGCGCTGCACTGCACTCTTGAAACGACAACTATGGTGATCAACGTTGTTCTAGTATGGTGATAGCATTGACCGAGCGCGCAAGCCTGGATTTCCCCATCACAGTTGTCTGCACGATTATCGATTTGTAGCCACATCTCGCACATTGTGTTGCGGCGGAGATGATGATCCTGAGACTCGCCTACCTCGGCTAGCTTACTACCTTCACACATCCCGTCTATGTTCAAGAGATGTTGTGAACAAGGTGATTTTAATGTGGACGCTAAACTAATCGAACCCGCTGGGTCTGCTGTACGTGTTACAGTCATGGCCACATCAATCGCTGCACGTTCACACTTGTTGTTGTAGGGTGTAGCGTCGCTAGTAACCCGACGCTACTACCTATGCACCAAGCCACAAAGTGAGACATCTCCTGTGATCAGCCCTGCATTGCTGTGGTAATTGGATTTTTGGAATGCGCTGGGTCTAGTGCATCTAGAACAGTTGAAACCACAAAAATCGCAGCACGTTCACACTTGTTGTTGTTGGGTGTAGCGTCGCTAGTAACCCGACGCTACTACCTATGCACCAAGCCACAAAGTGAGACATCTCCTGTGATCAGCCCTGCATTGCTGTGGCGATTGGATTTTTGGAATGCGCTGGGTCCAATGCATCTATAACAGTCAGAACCACAAAAAAATCGCAGCGTTTTTACTAGAGATAGGTCGTGGGCTAGGTAGCTGGTAGTCGGACTCACTGCAACCCGAGGACAGGACTGCACATAGTGCTATATCTTATGTGATTAACGCTGCATTGCTGTGGTAAATAGATATTTGGAACAGGATGGGTCTAAGACATCTATAACAGTCACGGCCACATAAATAACATCATTTCCACCGTTGTTGTAGTGTCACGTTGGCGATAGTAGAGGTAGGCTTGGCGGGGCGCTGGCGCAGCGGATAGTCCCGAAACCCGCCACGTTGATGCGTACTTTTGATTGTGAAACAAGGTGGATCTGTGTGGTCGATAGCCCATTCGAATCGGCCGGTTCTTCTCGTCATTTCAAGATAGCGTCCACATATTTTGGACCACTAGCACAAAAGAAATGTGGTGACTATAATAGCTGTGGGTGTCGCAGCGCGTGCAGCCGAGGCGCGGATGAGGACACGTGCTCTGGTAGCGTGTCGCCCCTTCAAGGCGCCCGCGCACAGCGACACCTTGCCCCTGAATATACACAAATGCTGTTTAGTATCGGCGTATGTGGTACCTCCACGCAATGTCTGAAATCGTGGTCTATCGCTTGTCTGGTCTTTAAGGATCGCCCCGCCCATCATCCGACCGTCCCGATCTGATTACCCTCCTAATTTTACAGGACATGTGTGCACCGACACCTGTACTCGCCGATTGCTTGACTTGCCCCGTCGCGCGACAACACTGACCGACTATGCGCATTGGGCCTGGGGATGGAAGGCGGCCGACGGGGACACATTACCAGGACCAACGGGATGGCTCTCGTGCCCGGGAAGAGATGAGGCAGGCGACCTTGCGCACCAAACGTAGATCGTGCATCGCGAGACACCATGGTTTATACGCGCTTCGATCAACACGACCGCCGACTGAGGAACTTGCCGGCTCGGGGACACGACCAACGTTGTTCTTCACGATACTACTGGGCGGGAAATACAAATGTCTACTGCGATGCGCGCGGCTGGGTCTAGCTGGTCTGTCGCGGTGTATACTCCCATGACGCTGGTCTATCTCTCGTAGTCCTCCCAATACCGACTCTTTCACGAACTATCGGTCTGGCCGTTGATGACCTGCGATCCATGTCGACAACCGTCATCACCCCCACTGCACCCACCAAATCGAGCTCGTCGGCGTCGCCACTGACCCGTCCTTGATTTGGCGGGTAACCGTGAGCGGGCGTGACGGCGGTACATGTCTATTGGAGCAATCACGTCGGCTTACTCGGCATCGATGCCATGGCGTCGCCGAGTCCATGGTCGCCAGACAAGACGTCCAAGTCGGGAAGCCGACCTGATGAGTCCAGTGGGCAGGTCGGTGCTAACAGAGTCATGGAATCTGTGGTGGCGTCCGCGCCAACGGCATCCAGTTCATCGGACCTGTTGGCGTTGATGTAGTGGTAGGTCGACATTCAGGATACGACACCAGGGACTGGAAGCCAGCGAGAGAGCAGCGGGCGCGGAGATACCAACAGCCAACGAGAGCTGATGTCAGAAGCGCGCGAGGGCACAGATACGAATGCCGGCGGTTCGACTGGTCACAGGCTGCCCCAGCTGCGATAGTTCCTGCCCGAGAGTCTTGTTGGCAGAAGTCAAGGCTCGTCCTCGGGTCCAGGTCATTGCAGTACTGTGGGATGGCGGCAATGGACTGTCGACTTCTACATGTCTCGAGTGCTTTCACAACTCACACAATCATGCCCACCTGTTCCTCTACGGCGGTATACACTCTCATCATCGCCCACTTCCATCCTCACAGCCGTCGAATCGGCTCGTGACTCCGCACGACACTGCCGCGCCCCGTGGCTTGCACGTCTTCCAGTCGGAACCAACAGCAGTCAGACCTTATCGAGCCGAGTTGGATCGGCATGATACCAGGTAATATGCCGTCTGTTGTATGGACAGCACGTCGTAGCATAGATCGGAACGGTCCTCGAGGTTGTCATGCGTTGGTGTCTTCCGCGAGACCGCAGGCTACGTCAGTCTTGAACGCCTGCTCATGTCCACGGACAGCTTACGCGATGCAAAGCAGAGTGTGCGCGGACCGTATCATCAAGTACGCCCAACGGAGGCGCACTCTCGATCCGTCAAACCAGCTTGATCCACCTCCAACGCGTGCACCAATACCACGCCAGCTTGAGGTCTTGACCGATGCCATTGTCTTGAACGCTACTCTATGCCGTTGACTGCATCGATAGCACGTCTACCAGGCTCACCAGATCGACTCCAGGCTGCTCACCACCCCCGGCGGTTGGTGTCTCGAGACCGACGAAGAGTGTCGCAAGTCTGCCAACATACTAGGCGTGCCGAGGAAATCGCAGCAAATGCCTAATGTGAGCGACTCGCTCTGAATGAGGGTGTCTGGCTCGAGCATTGGATCATGGAACCATGTGCTTGGGGCGTCGAATGCGTTCGGGGCTGGCGACAGCGCAGTCAAGGTCAGAACTTCCGCCTCTAGTCGCTTACAACCCTGGCTGCAATTACCCGCAAAAGCAGAGGTAACTTTCTCCCACTGTGCACATATCTTGTTTATGACACGTCTTGGTGGCAGTCGTCTCGTACAAGTGTGACACCAGCATTCAATGTCGTGGGCCCCTCATCCAAGTGCCCTAGAGAGCGAGTGATGATGGGAGCGGATGGCATCGTTCGCAGTCTGCATCCTTCGATGAACCGCGCGCTGGCTCCGCGACGCACGGCATGTCCCAGCACAGAACAATGGAACTAGTCAGCGAGCATCTACTTCTTCTTTCTCAATGGATGGCGAGCTTCTCAATGTGCCGACTAGTATATATCGCTAATCACACTATCCCGCAGTATCCGAGGACGCGCCACCTGCGACAGCCGCCTCTACTTACTCATACCCTGCTGCGCAGCAGCGCGATCGCTCGAGACCCAAGACGTGTTCGTTCCAAACTCAGATCAAATCCCGCCTGCGACAGTCCCTACCAGGCACACCCTGTTGCGCAGAAACCCCGATAGTCAAGGTCCTACAGCCTTCCACTGACTCAGGCATCCTGAGCGGCGTCCCCATGGCACACCCACATGCCCAAGCATATCGGATTCTCTATCAAGTCCCATCTGTCACTGTCCGTTGACAGGATCGACAAGCGCGCTGTCGTGGTCTCTGCTCTCCATGAGACTTCACCGCCGACCCTCAACCACATGGGTATCGTTCCTCGCGTCGAATCGTCCACACTCGTCTCGTCGGGAAGCCCATGCACAACGCCGCTCTCGACTCCCCACTCGACTCCAAATCATGGGACTTTACCTGGGAAATGATGGAGAGCCACGACAAAGCCGCCAACCCTACAGATGGACACTGTGACTTGTTTGAACACTCGAGCGCTGTCTACGCATCAGGGTTGAAGGCGGAGGGTCGCGGGATCGGTGCAATCTTCCCGAGAAGACAGGGCACTAACCGACGGCAAGATGTAAGAACTTGCAGTACATGGTATGCCATACAAAAGGTATAGCTCCCCTCACGGCCCCAAGTGATAGCTGGTGTTCGTTTCTGATCGCTGACCATCTCGATAGTGACGGAAGCCTCCAATAGTACCCTGCTGCGCACCAGCTCGATCGGTCGACGTATACCCAGCCTACCACAGTATCCTTCTCTATAACACAATGAATGGTAACCGGGTCGACGGCAAGGAACACTTCACGCTAAAGCTACATCAGGATCCAGGCGATCGCCGCACACGGGGTAGAGGTGACGATACTTCTCTTTTCGAGAGGGCCTGGTTGGATGGGTACATATGGATGCCGGAAGTTGTGAGTCGCTCGTCGCTTGTTGCTTGTCTGCGTCGCGTCACTGCAGTACCACGGGAAGCAATGGAAGAACCAAAGTATCTCATCGCACGCAGATGTGAGTCAGAAGAGGGCAATATAAGCTGGTCATACCACTGCGTCTTCGTTGCTTGCACAACTCACACCATGGCGGACTTCATCATCACCACCGCTTCTCCAGGCGACAGGGCAAGAGTAAGTACCAAGGAACCGCTTTGACATGTGAACGTGGTATACGAGAGGATTGAACATTGATCTAGTATCTCATTCCTGACCATGTGTATATGTACTCCTCCTCTGACTAGGCTGCGTACTAAACGCCTCTACCATGCACGATATAAACACTACACTCGACCCCACATGTCTTCGTCTGTTGCAGCGAGGGCTGTGTCCACGAGTGCGTCGACAAAGAAGCCCCTCGCGTATGGTTGCACCCTCTCCACCTCTGGAAACTGCTCCACCCACAAGCGAAGGCGGCCACCTTCGAGGCTCGTCGTGTCGCGCAAGGTGGCGTTGTCGGTGCTGCCGTTGCATGAGGCCAACGCGTTGACTGTGTCTTCGAGATGATCGAGATCCTCCTGCAGCTTTTTGTCTGCGGCAGCTAGCTCCTCCTCCACAGCCTCAACCACTGCTAAGAGAGTGCTCAAGGAAACGGTGTCGTTGGCTGCGTGCTCGCGCACTGTGGTGGCGGTGTTCAAGACCTGAAGATTGTCGTACGGAGTCAGTGTTTGTCTCGCATACAGTTCGTACAGGGATATGACTGACCATGTTGGTGATAAAATACCATGTATCGAAGAAGACCTGGGCAGAACGCGGGGCTTTGTCCTCGAATATACCAGAGAGGTATTGGACATCAGCGATGGTAAGGCCGAAGAGGAGCAGAGGCGATGCTCGCTGGGCAGCAGCAACTTGATGATAGAGGAACCCGGCGACTCGAAAGCGCGCCTCAAACACGCTGAGCTTGCGGTTGTACGCGCCAACACACTCATATGCCCAAGACAGGCGATCGCGCGCGACTGAGCTGGTTGTCGGAACCGCGTTGGCTGTGTCCTCGAAATCAGCGTCACTTGGGAGCTGATGGAGCCACGAGCCGACACAGCTGGTTTGCGGAGGAGGAGTTTGTTGAACTGGAGGCGACGAGGGCATTGTCGCTGCGTCGTGCTCTATAAGCGCCGATGCCGTGAGGGAGATCCCAGAGGCTGTGTCCTCGTGGTGAGCGGCAACCGGAAGTCGCTGAAGCCACATGACTACACGACCGATTTGCGAGGGAGATGGGAGTGGATCGGAAAGTGAAGAAGATCTCATAGACCTTGAGGATGGGGATGGCATTGTCAGCCGAGACGAGGTGGGGGATGTTGGTATAGAAGAGAGAAAACAATTTTTCGGTCCTGTTTGTAACAGGTACGAGGGTGCGGACGCTACTGAACTCACGGTGAGGACGCGGCTGGAACTCACGGTGAATACGCGGTTCGTCTCACGGTGAAGACGAGTCCAGCAATCGCGACGAAACGCGTACGGCAGATGCGCAAATCGCTCCCAGAGTGTCCATCAGATCCAGACCACTTCTGTTTGGTAATGGCGGTAGATCTGCCTCTAGTGCAAGTTCTGACACCACGTAGACGGGATGGGATTGGAACAAGTCCAAGCAACAACAGCGGAAGGTTGACAGAGAATTCTGGTGTCTGCTTCCCGGACGAACCAACACCAAAGCCGACTGGTATGCCTGACGCTGAACCCCCGGGGTCGGCCTCTTCGCTGACTACACCCACATCCAAGCCGTCCCACAGCCGCGCGCCAGTCTTCAAGGATGAGATATTGCGGTCGAGCGCATCTGTAATACGAGGAGATGCAACCGAGGGCAAGCCCATACGACATGCTAGGCCGCGTTCGAGTCGTACCCTCCGTCGTGTTGATGTGCACATTGTAGATGCTATTCTTTTGCGTCTAGACAAGATAGATGGCAGCCCCGTATTCCCGCGACTCAGACACGTTCAGCAGAGAAGAGGGTCACGTCGATGCTGTAGCCCTTGCCTTCGAGCAGAGCAGCAAACCAGAAGTTGTCATTAACGGGTGGGGCGAGGTATGCCAATATATACACCTACCTTCAGAGCCTGACTTCTTTCTCAATCCTTCCATATTTAATGGGCGGTTTCAGTCGTCGTGTATCTCGTGTGTGTTGCGGCAGTCGCTTCAGAGCCTGACTTCGCTTGGAGGCTTCTTCGTCATCACAGAAAAGCTAACATCACCTCATTGCACAACTGGGCATTATGGCCTATCTGGTGGCTATCTGGTGGCCAGCCAGCCACCAGATAGACCACAATCCCTCAAGCTATCGCTTATCAGTATGGGAAGCCGCTCGTGGTAACCGTGGGAGCAAACCTCAATCTCACCTTTAGCCTCGTGCATAGTAGTGCAGGTGAGACTAGGTGAGAGTAATCAATCTCCACGTGCAGAATCACCCGAGAGTACCAACTTGATCTCATACTCTTCTGCTGTTTCTTCTTCTACTCTCGTCCAAGTCATCCTTTCCCACAACTTCCCCATCTTTTTGTGTAAAGCGCATGAGACACGATGGACGAAGACCAACATGAACGGCAAGAACGATTGCTTTTGAAGCAGCTAAAAGCCACGCTCCCCAGCGTCCCAGAGCTCAAAGAGTTGCCGCCGGTACCCCGCAACAGCACCACCGCCGCAAACCTCGATGGTCCGTCCGTTGGGTTTTTTGATCCGACCACCGGCTGGAAGCCCGGAGTCCCAGACACCCACCTACCAGCCGGCAGGCAAAGGAAGAGGGCGCAAGCTGAACTATTTCGACACTTCACACTGAAGGGCATGGACCTATACGAGTGTACTGGATCGTGCACGAAGCCTGCGTTTGAGAAAGAAGAGAAAGCCCTCAACAACATTGAGAGCGAGGCGTACAACAATTTCGCCGGAACCGACAGCTTCCTCTTCAAGACCGTGAAGGCTGCGCTGGTAATCGACAACATCATGGTGAATTGCCATAATCTCTATCGCGAGGGCAGACGTCTTCAGATTCCGCCGCGCGACGAGGAGAGGGCAGCCGCTGAAGATCGTGAGAGAGCTTCTCGTGCAAGGACAGAGAAAGCGGTGGAAGATTTAGAGCGACTCCAACGCCTTACACAAGGTGCGGTCGAAACCGCAAATCGGAAGCTGGTACGACTGCAGGAGAACAACAAAGTTGGCAGCAAAGCCGTTTGCAACCAGATCACGGTGGTGCAACACCTCGAGCGCTTCGCGACTGATCGTGCTGGTGCTCTTCGTGACGAGTTCTCCCTGGCCGCACCGGAGATGCCGGGCCGAAAGCCATTCTATGCGGAGCTCGACGAGAAAGGTCGATGCGATTTCTGGAAAGAGAGATTGTTGAAGGATGACATCCTCATGACTGCATACGATTGGTTCGCCACGAGCGTGCACATAGCGTAAGTGCTGATTTCACAGAGCCTCGAGGAAAATCTGCTGACATACCACCAGCGCAAATCTAGCCACCGGAGCAGCCATGCGTACGATTCTCCGCAACAGGATCGTGTACACCGCGCTTCTCCTGTTCGATCATCTCATCGCGCCCACGAACATAGCCTACACGGCAAGCTTGTCGAGCGACCCCGTACTTAGGGCGTCCGTCAAAGAGACCAAGGTCGCGACCACGGTCGTTTACGACCGAATCAGGGCTCTTGGAAGGGAGTTGGGACATGGCAAGGACTACCCTCCTGGCGGCGACGTTAGCATCGTCAAGATATTCAAGAACTCTGAGCAGAACGGCAAGACGCGTGCGACTTACCATCCTGTCCCGAATTCTCGGCAGGCGTTCGATGACTAGTGACTTGAGAAGTGGTGGGGATTCTGCGTTTATTCAGTTGGATGCTTTGGACAGTGGACGGCGCAGCTGCACGCGTCTGACGGCGATTGGCGCGTGTGTTTGCTAGGATCCGGGGCCGTGCGTCTGAAATCTATCGATTAAATGCCCTTATTTTCTTTCCTTATTAGCTTAGACAATCCACACAAAAGTTCACACTCCACCAGCACACCATGGCACCTGAACGACAGCCATACTACTACACAGTGAGAACTTTCATGTCTCATCTCTGCCACTTTCCAGAGCTGATAAATGCAGGTACAGTTCACAAGCGAGGCTGCAAGAGCATGTCTGGGTGAGGCTCGCGAATTGGTTGTAGCAAACGGTGGCACGATTCTACAAGAGTACACTTGGCAGTGTGTTGGTTTTATGTAAAGACTCCAAAGCATCCATCGATAATCAGTGTACTAACCCCGCCCCAGGTTCGAAATGACACCCAGCAACGTCGCGCACCCATTGAACCCAATCGCCACAAGATTCATCCACAACGACGTCAAGGTTACGGGTTACCCAAAAGATTTGTCCGCCCGGGAAACTGAGCATGTCGGCATGAAGCGCGCGAGATCATCAGAAGACTTGGATGGTGGCGGGGAAGAATGAGCGCGGCTCTGAGAGTATGGCAAGTCGTGGCGAGCTTGGACGAGTCTTCGATCCTACCGCAGTGTAGCCAGTTCCTACTTCCAGCCCACAGCTATGAGCTTCCAGCACTTGTCTCCGTTCAGTTCCATGTATCTGCAGTATTCTTCCGGTTTCATGGGAAGCATCGTGAAGCCCCGGTTGTTGCGCACCAGATGGGCGGCGGGTGATGTGGGAGGATACGGCGGGTTGGTGGGGGCTGCGTTCGAGTTCGGCGGGAACGACGACTTTGGATAGCTTGGGAAGTACATGACCTGTGATCCGGCTGTGGAGG
>Ga0265780_10001377_pt1 | contig 34287 bp, 37 predicted proteins | sample P1T30metagenome_FD_192432 | JGI IMG/M metagenome (GOLD analysis project Ga0265780, IMG submission 192432) | Plant litter microbial communities from East Loma Ridge, Irvine, California - P1 T30 | ecosystem: Environmental > Terrestrial > Plant litter > Unclassified | place: USA: California...
GTCTCTTTCCACCACATCATCGTCTACGTACCTACCCAGAACCGCGCACCTCAACAACACATACCCCTCCAACCGCCACGGCACCTCCTCATCGGGAACTATACGCTTCAACCTCTCTCCCTCTCCATCTCCCACACCCAGCCTCTCGTCCACCCCATCCTCACCAACCATTCCATCACCACCAAACCCTTTCCTCACACCACCTCCACCATACACAGCCCCTACCCTACACCACCGTACCTCTACAGAATGGCGAGCCCAGCGCACCGTTTTCTTCTCCCCCTCCTCGACCCCACCCCCTTCGCGCTCCCCATCCCCGAAACCAACATCAACGCATTCCCCAACCTCGTCAATCACCTCCCGCGAAGACTACGCAGCCATGAACGAAGCTGACATCATGGCATTGGAGGAAGGCTCTACGCCTACGCTGCGCAGGAAAGTAGACAAGGGCAGTTGGGTGGATTTGAAGAAGGTGGAAGATGCTGTGAATGGGTTGATGGGAAGGGTGGCGCGGTGGACGGATGATGTTGGGGGTGGGGAAGGGTCGGTGTTGCCTGTGAGTAATGGGGGGAGAGAGAGTGTTAAGGTTGAGTGATTGTTGACGACAGGCTGAGTCGCACGTCCTGTATGATTAGCATCGCGTCATCTGGAATGTGTTTAAAAGCGTTTGAAAAGTAGACGAGGACATTCAGAAAATAAATGCTTGCTTTATTAGATTGCTGGAAAAAATTGTGGTATCATGCCTATCCTTTTTGGCTTGTCCAGAACGCCGAATATGCAATGCAAAAACGTTCGACTCCGTGCGCGACATTCACACGTTGATGTTGGCCTTCAGCACGTAGTCCGCAATATCTTCCCTACGCTGAGAGATGATACGGTCCGTAAGGATATCGCCAATCTTCGCAGTGAGCTGCTCTCTCGACGCCTCTAGGTCCATGGTCCCATTCGCGGCGTTTGGCAACCTGGCTGATCGAGTCGACGCAGCCATGCCATCTAAAATCTCGAACAGAAGGCCCACGAGTCTCTCGGTGTCGTGCCTGTAATCATCCTTCGACATGTGCTCTTTGAGGATGTCGTCATTATAATCTTTTAGATTGGGCAGGATGAGCATCTGAACACCGTCCGCTGCAGTGATGTGGGTCAATGCGCGTAAAGCACCAAAATGGGTTCCGGGTGTTTTGAGTGGATCAAGAAACTGCTTCAGGCAAGTTCTCGCAATGCGTGCTTTGAGTCCCTGATTCGATGAAGCTCCTTTCTGGCATATTCGGCCGAGCAAAGCCGCGGCATATGTTCGCAGCTCGAAGTGATCATGTGTCATCCCAGAGCCGTTCACGCCATTCCCGTTGAGTGTCTCTGACGAAGCGTTTGAGGGCGTTTGATGTATTGAGCCGAGGTTCTTTCCCGTGCAACACGTCAGAACAGGTGGTACCATGTATGCCATGTATGGATCGAGGTAGATGGCGGCGTTGTCTAGGAGAGCTTGCGTGGCGCGCATCATCTGGTTCAGGACGAATAGGTTCTTCAGATTGTGCGTGACCTTCTCCGCGATGAAGCTCAACAAGTAGGTGGTGAGCTGGTGAATGCCGGGCTCAGTCTTGATAGCCGACAGCGCAGCGGTCTGCCATTCAATATTGGTCTCATCGGTGAGGGCACTCGACAGCTTGGCGAAGAGCTCCTGCGATTCTTTGGACAGCACGTGTTTCACGAGTGGCTTGACATTGACATTGTCCAAGCCGTTGGCTGCAGCCAGATGTGGGTTCGCGTTGGCACCTTTAGGTAACAGGTCGGCGGTGTTTGTGGTGGGGTTCTGGGGTATTGACGGCTGCACGCCTTCGACTGCTAGCCAGTGCGCTGGGCCGTGTCAGATATTGGTTGACAGACAAATGGGGAGTGCGTCAATGCTTGCTTACCTGTGAATGTGATCTCTCGTGGCACCTTGGGCAGCGGGGCGTTGATGAGCTTCTCAAAGTCGACCTCCTCGTCCTCAACATAGTACAGCGGCTGGCCAGGGCCGAGTGAGGCTTCGCCAAAGCGCAACGGGCGGGTCGACTCGTAGCCGTATAAGGGCTCCACATTTAATACTTTGAGGGCGTGCGATATATCGTGTGTGCTCAGCGTCGTCCGCTTCCCGTGTCGCATGAACTTGAGCGCCTCCTCCAGCACCTGCGCCAAGCGGAAGTCGACGTCACGGGCCAGCTCTTCGACCACGTTGTCGGCGAGTGAGGCGATGCCGACAGACTCAGCGACATCGCGCACGTTATCGGGGTTCCAGGCGGCCATGGCCGACGAGCGCAGTGCGAGGTATGAGCTGTAGGCGGCGGAGGTGGTGATAGCGTGGGCGTGCCTCGTTAAATGAAGCGGCTGTTTGAGTGGGCCGATGGGAGGGCGGCGGGAGGTGTCACTGGACGGGTGAAGCCAATGCTGTGCTGGTGGGTGTGACTGGCAGCCCTACAAGTAGGTCCAGCACATGTCGTTCCGTAATGGAGCGCAGGTGAATTCGTCAGCTGCGGCGGGTGTAACTTCTAGCGCCCTGAATAGCAGTGCGCTGTGCAATGACGAATATAGTTGGCTGGGGGTAGGGCGACGAGTGTGCAATTGAGGTCGTGTTGTGCAAAGAATAGCCACGGCTTGTTGCTTTCGCTTGTTTCCACTCACTCACTCAAAGGAAGTCGCGATGCTCGCGTCAGGCTTGGCATTGGCGCGCCTGCTCGTGAGTTACGCGCTAGCGAGGCGCGACTTCTCCTTCCAGCCCCAACGCTGTTATTTGCTGCGCATCAACGACACCCCGCAGATCGTGTGCGAGTCCCGCACCTAGCCTCTCACTAATGTACTTTCGTCACCCTTCGCGAGCATCCTCTGGGGCCTTCCGGTCCAGCGGTTTGCTTCACTTGAAACACACACACGCACAAACAGTGATGCTTGCCCAGTATTTGGAATTGTAGAAGATACTCTGCACTATGAGACGATGGGTTCGTGGCCTCCTCTCATGCGAGAGCAAAGGAAGCATTCACTGCAAGATTCGTTCCTGGAGTAGCTTCTCGCTGATATAGCGACGAGCAGACCGCTAGTTTGCACCATCCCAACTAAGGGTAGCAGTTACCTAGAATCAGCCCAGCGTTGCTAGCCTAGCAAATTGCACACTCACGATTGCGTCTTTGTATACGCTTTGCGGCTACACGGAAACTCTCCGCTGTCCATAATCGCCACGTTGTTACCCGTCGCTAGACATGGAAATCGCAAGCTAATCTACAGCTTGACTATCGGGGAAGGGGTACGTCTGCCGCTTGTGTTCCCTCAAAACCAAACCAGCAGAGTATTCCAGTATCGAATGCTCCAACTTAGCCCTGCTTAACGCCGTCCGTCTTCCCGTACGGGCCGTTGCAAGTCTGCTTGCCTTTGTCCAGTCTGAGTGTGTTTGCCAGCAAGGCATACCGCCCTGACCGCCACTCACCAAATACTGGATACCGACTATTTAATGTCGAGCAACTACTCTGGTAACTTCTCCAGAGCAACCATCTCACTTCTTCGTATCACACTCCATCCAACTTGCCAACTATCTGCACTTGCAGCGCATATCGTGCTTCCATCTACATCAAACCATCAACTCAATCAAATACCATGGCAATCCTCGCAACCATGCTGACATCCAACGTCGAAACTGTCTCTGCGCCAGGAACTGCGGTCACCACGTCTTGGCCCGTCGACACCACCGACATGCCACTTGAAGACCGGTCGAGGGACGACCCACCATCGCCTCCCCCGCAGCCGCCACCAAGTCCAGCAAGCTGGAGTCGTCTATCATCGGTAAGTTGTGTCACCCCTGACGTCTACGCTACTGACACCCACGCCAAGCTTGACTCCCTTGCTCCTCTCGAAATCTGAAATCCGGGGTAATGAGTGGCTCAGGGTCAGTATGCCCTCCCCGCAGAGGTCGCCTGTACTCACTAACCCTGAAACAGCTTCCGCGGGTCTCGATTTCTCTTGGATACTCCTTGCATCGGAGTCTCCGGTGTACATTGGAAAGCGCTTTCCCAATGCTTAATCTTGGCATCATCACAGGCGTGCCGCATCAGGACTTCTCTCCGTTGGGCGTGGTCAATCTTCTTGCTGTGACGTCTTGATGTCTTGTTCTGGATTTTTTAGCATTGAGAAGACATGTATCATGGTACACTTTCCTTTGTACTATCTGGCGTTTACTTGTCTCCTTCGCTTGTGCAATTCGGTGTTATCATGGCTTGAGACTACGTCGGACCTTTATTGTTTTGCTTCGGAGATCAGCTATCGCGATGAATCGAGCATCAGGCATTCGCTCCCAGCTACTATGAACTTACCGCGTGTGCCTTCCATGACTTTCACTTCCCCTTGCGCAATACAAGACCACCTCAGACTGACACATATCTTTACTCGTTAGCATTAGATATGCATGTGGTTCTCGGCAAAACTGCGTGATTGTCGATGAGATAAAGAACCCTACAAATACAATGTCTGGAGTACTTCTTGTGCAACTAGACATTTTTTTAAAAGGTAGAAGTACAGCCCAGCCTTCTCTTGACGTTTTATGCAACAACTTCAAGCTAGCCGAGGGTCTTCGGGCATAGACAGGCTACTTTATTAGCTGATAATTTTCAATTGATTGTGGGTTCTTGAAGGACCTAGTGTGGAGGCTATGTGATTCACTCGACGAGGTACGGACGAAGAGTAGAGTGCCAAAAGGTCGACGTAACGGTTTCCTTTGCTGTTCATCTTTCAATATCGTTATTCAACTCCCTTGTCGTATACGATTAAGCATTGTGCCGAGCATTATGTACTAGTCTTCCAAGAAGATGAATAAGTTAACTTAGTTAACTTAGTCGATCTTCGAAACATATGTCTGCCAGGACCTAAACGCCGTGCTACCATCACTGCTGCTCGATGACGCGCTTGCCCCATTTTACTCGCTTACCCAGATGCATCGCTAGCGCGCGCACTAGCCCTCGTCTGCCTTTCCTAGAAACGAGCCTTCAACACTTTCGGCACGAGACTGAGCCCAGCCATATCGACTCAACATTCACGTCTGCTTATCGCTGCAGCTCGTCACTCGCTCTCTACACACTGCCAGCTGCGAACCAGCGGTGAGACAAATTACCGCAAATCGAAATACCCCGCCAGCGGCTATCTACTGTCGCTTGGCGCTTCCGCAGCAATCGACCCACTTTGCTCAAGAGGGCCAGCATCCCATCACTTCTCCAATTACTTTCAACAATTAGGCGACAGCTTGATAGAGTGCACCCCACCCCTGAAGGAAGAACGCCATGGCAGGGGAAAAAGCGGACAGCACCGATGCAACCAACAAGATCCTAGAATGGTACTCGAAGCTGTACAGTCGCCGCGTTGATCTCGTCGGCGACTTCGCAGGCAGCGAACGCTTCCTCGTACACGGCGAATCACTACTGCTACACTGCTTCAGCGATGGAAATCTTGACTTCGAGTCAGGATACCAACTGCTCCATGCTTCCTACGCAGTAGAGAAATTCCTACATGGTCTTGTGTCACGCCGATGCAACTTTCACATTGCGTTCTTCGATGACTACGCAGATCTTTGCGTGCCACAGCATGCTTCACCAATGACCAGCGAGAAGTACCTGCTCGCACGAGCAGCTATCATTCGCCACCTACAGGTCAATCTTCAGAACGGACACCCAGACATCGAAGTTCGCCGCTTCTCGTCTACATCATCCGAAGCGTTCACAGAGTATCTGCGGACCACTGACATCTACTTCGTGCTGTGCCACGATGGTGCATCAGTTAGCGATCTCAAGAAGCGAGCCATCTTGCAGAAAGACCTGAATGCTCTCGAAGATGAAGCAAAGGATCACTCCGAGCGCCAGAAGACGTACAAGGCGTCGTTTCGTACGCTCATCTATGGCCTGATGCAGCGAGGATTCAGTACCGCGCTCGTCAACGGACTTGAATGGCAAGACACCAAGGTCATTACAGCAGTGCTGGAACACTCTCGTGCAATGACTATCATTATTCCACAAACAGTAAGTTGACAGTCTAATTTTTTCACTTCAGTGTCAATGCCCCCTGTCATTCTTAAAAGCATCGTTCTGCATCTGAGGTCTAAACATGTGGAAATTCACGATGTTCATGCTTCTGCAGAGATGTATCGTCATGGCTCTGAGCTAACATTTATCGCAGTCAACTACGTCGGAATCGGAGCCCACGGACGTCAACCCAGATCAACTACGAAAGGCTCTTGAAGCCATCAGCAAGGCAAGTGATGGGCCCTTCACAGAGCGTGAGTACCTGGTGGTCCTTCTCGCTGCCAAAGCTGGAGACCAAGGCGGACTCACCTCTGCTTTGCTTGCTCAAACGGGACTTTTGGCCGAAGTCAGTCTCGCTGATCGTCTTCTCGATTCACAAGACATTCCTCGGCGGATACAGGAGTTTGTTTCCACATTCGCTCAAGAGGCACGGAAGCTTGTGAGCTCCAATGCTTGGCGTGACGAGATCATCGCTTTTGAAGCAGACTGCGATGTGGCCGACTTGATCGATGGCCGTCTTCTTGCTTACTGCGTTGAGCATCCATCGAAGACTGATCGTTTCGAGGAGCTCCGGAAGGCAACGCAAACTTTGAGCGGTCACAACATTCCAGACCTCTCGAGCCCGTCGTCTACGGACTCAAAATCGGACACGGAGAATGGCACAAGCACGGCATCTTATTCTCTCTTACCGTTCTCAGATGCTGTATTTGATGAACACCTCAAGCCTGTTCACATCAAAGTCAGCAAGTCAGGAGGAAAAGCCGACGCCACTTCAGCTAGCATATTCCGCGAGGTGTCACATTGGCACAACGCCAAGCGTCCCATCGAGAATAAGACCAAGAGTCAGCTCGAGAAGGATCCAAAGATTGCGAAGAAAGCCCTGCGCAGAAACCAGTTCTTCATGGCTGAGATGACGTCGTATGCTGCGAGTCTGACCAACGCAGTTGGTAAAGTGCTCGAGCCTGAGATCATCACTATGGGAGACAAAGGAGCAAAAGCCACACCCTCCAAGGCTGAGAACGCCAGGCCGAAGCAGAACTCCAGACAGAGCACGAAGAACATCAATGCTTCGAAGCAGGCTATGTTGGCTGACATCGCAGCCAGCTCCAAACGCAAAGAGGAAGACAACGCGAAACAACTATATCAGGCTTGGGGCATGGTTTGCGACGGTCTAGAGAAGCAGACAGATCTCGCGTCGCGCTACAACAAGGCGAAGCAATACCTAGTGGGTCTCAACACTGACATCAAGCGAAAGACTCTTGGCCCAGAGGTACGCCTTTACATGCTCAACGTGTTGCTGCAAATGTGGATCAGCAATTGTCGCAAGGCCAACAAAGAAGATGGTATTTATATTGCAGCCCTCGTCTTCGACACTGTCCGATCCTTCAGCACCCTCTCAAGCGTCGCAAAGAGCATCTCAGCCTGTCTAAAGGACACCATCGAGAAGCTTGAGCTGCCACCAGTCCAGGTCCCTGCTGCGGAAGGCGAGCGGAAACTACCATTCAAGTTCATACTGAACAACGAAGACATACAGTTTCCCGACCTTGCCCTGAACCTCTCTCCGGAAGATTTCCAGCTCCTGCATTGTGGACCCTACTTCGATCGCACCATGGACTCTGCACCGGATCCACGCGTACCGTTCGAGCCTGATGCGTGGCAAAGGCGAGTCTTGGACGAGATTGATGCTCGCCGTAGCTTGCTCGTCATTGCTCCAACGTCAGCTGGAAAGACTTTCATCTCGTTCTACGCCATGAAGCAGGTCTTGGAGTCAACCGATAACGATGTTCTTGTGTATGTGGCACCCACGAAAGCGCTTGTAAACCAGATCGCAGCAGAAGTCCAAGCCCGATTTTCCAAGAACTACAAGTACGCCAACTCAGTATGGGGCATTCACACCCGTGATTACCGCATCAACAATCCTACGGGATGCCAGATCCTGGTCACCGTACCCCACATCTTGCAGATCATGCTTCTCGCACCCAGTCACGCAAAGAGCTGGTCTGAGCGAGTGAAGTGGATCATCTTTGATGAAGTTCATTGTATTGGACAAGCCGAGGACGGTCTGATTTGGGAGCAGCTGCTATTGATGGCTCCTTGTCCCATCATCGCACTCTCGGCCACTATTGGCAATGCTGAAGCCTTCAACGACTGGTTGGCTTCGACGCAAAAGGCTGCTGGCCACGAGCTGGTCATGGTGCAACATCCGCATCGTTACTCTGATCTTCGGAAGTTCATATACACTCCACCCACAAAGGTCGTTGCGGCGGAATATCTTCCACTACCCACACAGAGAGCCTTTGCTCAGCTTGGACTGGACGAGCGAGGCAACTTCGCTTTCCTGCATCCAGTTGCCAGTTTGACCAATCGTGCTCGTGGACTACCGTCTGATCTGACACTCGAAGCGCGCGACTGCTTGACACTCTGGCAGAGCATGTCGAAACACCAGACAGCGGAGTTCCCCATGGACAAGTCGTTGGATCCTTCCAAGCTGCTACCTGCAGTCGTCAAGAAAGCCGATATCATCGAATGGCAAGCTGGTCTCAAGAAGGTGTTGTCCAAGTGGATGGCGGATGAGTCTTCTCCCTTCGAGACTGTACGCAGCGACCTGAGTAAGTCGCTTACAGGCCTGGGACAGCAGCCCAACCAAGCTGCTATCGAGGAGGACGATGCTGAGGTCGATGAGATGGAGCTTAAGCATGACGTGCAGAGCATTCTACCTCTGCTAGCCGATTTGCAGCGTCAAGACGCTCTGCCAGGCATCATATTCAATTACGACCGAGCTCTCTGCGAGAAGATGTGCCAGACCCTCATGAAGCAGCTTACGGAGGCAGAGACAACCTGGAAGGAGACCAGCCCGAAGTGGAAGGACAAGCTGCGAGAGTGGGACGAGTGGAAGAAGGAGATGGCGAGGCGTGAGAAGCAAGGTGTCCGCGGCGCAAACAAGGGCATGACCAAGCAAGATCAGATGCGAGAGGCGGCCAGCCAGGAAGTTAGTGCTTTCGACTCCTTCGACCCAGAGCAGCCGCTTGATGGCTTCCACTTCGCGGACAACAAGAAGCTGTCAAAGCAGGAGCTTGACGACTTCGCATACCAGATGCGTCGTCGTGGCGTCGAAGAGTGGCTCATCGATGGTCTGAGACGCGGCATTGGTGTCCATCACGCCGGTATGAACCGCAAGTACAGGTACTGTGTTGAGATGCTGTTCCGACGAGGCTATTTGCGAGTGATCATCGCAACCGGGACCCTTGCCTTGGGTATCAACATGCCTTGTAAGACTGTCGTCTTCTCCGGAGACTCGGTCTTCTTGACTGCGCTCAACTTCCGTCAAGCTGCCGGTCGCGCTGGCCGTCGTGGTTTCGATATGCTGGGTAACGTCGTCTTCCATGGCGTGTCGATGAGCAAGGTCCACAAGCTCATCAGCTCTCGTCTGCCCGACTTGAACGGCCACTTCCCAATCACGACCACGCTGGTGCTGCGTCTGTTCACACTGTTGCATTCGTCGGACAACTCAAAGTTTGCAACCCGCTCTGTCAACGCCTTGCTGTCACAGCCTCGATTGTACCTTGGTGGTGAAGAAGCTAAGATGACTGTTCTGCACCATCTGCGCTTCTCGATCGAGTATCTGCGCCGACAACACCTGTTAGACGGAAACGGTGTGCCACTCAATCTGGCGGGTGCCGTAAGCCATTTGTACTTCACCGAGAACTCTTCATTCGCCTTTCATGCCCTGCTCAAGGACGGCTACTTCCATCAGCTGTGCACCAAGTTTGCCACAAACCAGGAGGCGGTCCTCCGGGAGCTGATGCTTACCATGTCGCATCTCTTCGGCCGTCGCTACTGCCGACAAGCCGACAAGGAGTTCATCCAGGAAGTTGTCAAGGGCAGCCCATCGATTGTGTTCTTGCCCGCCATGCCCGAGGCAGCATCAGACATCTTGCGTCGCCACAACAAGTCTACACTAGATATCTTCACGGCATACGTTCAAACCTTCGTTGACCAGCACGTCAAGCACCCCGACAACACCCTGCCCCTGACTGCCCTCAAGGCTGGCAGCGACACCTCCAAGCCACTCGCAGGTAACAGCAAGAAGGCTCCTTTGAAAGCCCGATCCGCATTCGTCGCGCTCTCCGGCCACGACGACAAATTCGAGTCGATCCATGACCTCTGCACCACCAGCCGCTCCGGAGTCTTCCTCGAAGAGGCCGTCGTGCCGCACGTGGGCCTGTACCCTGAAGACACCGAGCTTCCGCTCAACGCCTACCTGTACGACTACTTCAACCACTCGAATCCTTCTGCGCTCATCACCGCCAATCGCATCCGCCGCGGCGACATCTGGTTCGTGCTCAACGACTTCAGCATGGTCCTCGCCACCATCGTGACTTCGCTATCCAATTTCATGAACCTAGGCACCGAGTCCGACCTCGACTTCATCGACGTGCGCGGTGGCGGCGACGAAGGCGAGGAAGAAAAAGAAGACAAATTCCTGCCCAATGACGCTGCATCCGAAATTACCAACCTCTCCGGCACAACGCTGAACTCGGGCCCGGGTGGTATCATCAAGCAGGAGCTGCCTGTCCTGGTCAAGAAGAAGAAAGCCAAGGTCGTGGATAGCTGGGACGACGAGGCGGATGAGACGGAGAGCGAGAGCGATGTCGAGGAGGATTGGGATGCGGAGGGTGAGGAGGGCGATGCGCCGGCTTGGGAGGAGGGCGCGGGCTTGTTGAATGTGCTCAAGGCGTTTAGGGCGCTGAAGGAGGACTTTGATACGAAGTTTAGGACGATGTGGGCTTAGATGAGGGGTTGTGTAGTAGAGCGTGGAAAGAGATTGAAAATGGCATAGCGAGGGTGTGAAAATAGAGAGAGAGGGAGAGAAAGTAGCGTTAGTAGCACGGCGAGAAAAAGAACTACAAACGTTCACCAAATTTCCGTCTTCCTTGATGTGAGTTCTTATACCAAAACGCAGACGTCACATGCTTGATACCAGACCAAACATTGCGCTGCACAACGACTCGTCGTCCTCTTTCACATCGTCGTCACACGCAGTAATTTGCAACGCCACATTCCAGGGAGTACGCTCACACTACAACGCCGATACCGCACAACCCATCGACTCCTTGCATCTCGTAGCATGCCCCTATCCTCCGATCACGGCCCAGTAATTCGCAGTCGAGCAAACATTACTGCATTGGGAAGCATCAACAGTGCCTTACTTGCCACGGATATTCGCTCCTAACACACGCCACTTCCCACCCCTAATCCCCTATCACTCCACTCCAACACCACTCAACATCACTCAACACCACATCACCACACACATCACAACTATTGCCTTGCTGTCTGACAAATTTATGCATTGTATAAGTTACATCTATTATAACATGGACACCGCCCGAAACACCCGCGCCCAATCCAATGCTTTCTTTACATGCCCTTCCTTCCTTTCTTTTTATCGTAACACCGAGGGGTGCTAACAAAAGCGAAATGCGCACCCTCGAGACGTAGCAATTACAATGAAGATATGAAAATGGTGTTGTTTGATGTGATGTGAAGTGGCCCTTCCGGGGTACACTTGTGTGTGTGTAAACGGAGCCTCGCTGCGTGCGTGGCTCCGACTGACTCGTAGATGTGTATGGACAAGAAGTGTGAGCGTAACAGCGCAGCCATCTCACCGCACCGCGCTGCCCATCCCATACCCGCTCAGGCCTTGCTATACTTGATAGCCCACATATTCCTCGCGCCCGGAGGTTTATGCCTTACGGCTGCGTGTTGCGCGACCGTTCGGCGTTCCGCTGGGGCTGACACCTGTAGCAACACCATTAACCCTGCTCGTAGACAGACGCCTGCGGGCCTCGCCAACAGTGGGTACCTTCTCGTCCTTCATTTCCACCAACGCGCTAGTAGCCCTACGGCGACCCTTGGGCACCGGCTTCTTGTACGTGGCGAAGTAGAAGGCGAGGAAGAGGAAGAGGTACGACGTGATGATGCAGATGCCGGCGATGGCGGCGAATTCTTCGCCGGCGCACTGGCCCATGTGTGGCATTTCGGGCCAGTAGGTGCTGGTGAAGTAGGTGTAGGATGCGAAGTAGATGAAGCCTGGGGGTGTTAGCGCTGGATTGGTGTGTGGAGGGGAAGGAACGTACCAAGGTCAAGGACGAATTGGGTGATTTGGCCAACGGTGATGTACTTCTTCCACCAGATGCGAATGCCGCGCGCGCTCTGGAAGTAGTACCAGTACATGACGACGTGGACAGCCAAGTTGAGGGTGATGACGGGCCATGAGACGGGTGTGTGGCCGATGAGCTGGGTGTAGCAGAGCAGAGCGGTCGCGCCGTGGTGGTAGGTGTGGAGGAAGGCTGCCAAAGTCAGTATTGCGGCCAATTGACGAGCTCCCAGCAGACGTACTCAGAGGCTTCTTCTTGAGGAAAAGGAAGCACGTGTCGATCAGCTCAATGAACTTGGTGAGGTAGTTGAGGTAGTAAAGGATAACCAGCTTGTCGGTCCAGCCACCCTGGTGGTCGCAGACAGCGAAGAACAAGCCCTTGCGCGCGACCGTGGGAATCAATTGCTCGGCAAACAGCGCCAAGAGTATGCCGCTGATGGCCGTGAGGTAGAAGTTGTGCACCTTGAAGAGAAAGTTCAGCTTGAAGGCCTCGCGCTCGCGCATCAGCTCCCGTCCGCCGAAGATTATGATGTAGTATGTGATAAGGGTGAAGGCGCATGTCTTGAATGTGGACAGCGGTGTCTCGCCAGGCACGAAGCGGAAGTCTTGCGGCTTGTAGCCGACAATTGGCTCGAAGACGGCCTCAAAGATGGGCCACAGCTCGAGGCCGAATGGGCGGTCGAGCGTGGGGACGCCATAATTGAGCCACGAGGGATTGCCCATTGTGTATGATTGCGGAAGGTCGGTCGTGGGAGGCTATTTGCAAGAGGCTGCCGGCGGTGTTGGGTATCCTCGAGTTGTGTCGTTGCGCAAGACGGATCGCAGAGCGCTCGAAACACCCGATGTAGTGGGAAGCTGCGTCGTCACTCACAACGGTGAGTAAACAAGCGGCAGGCGTAACAAAGATGTGGCAGCAGCGGCCAAAGGAGTGACTATCAAATGGCAAACAAAAAGGCGCGTGTGGAAGAAGTGTTCAACCCCTATGCGACACAGCAGAATGAAGTGGTTAAGAGTGATATTGCGTGCACGGTGCAGGTTTTTAAGGCCGTGATGTTTTCTGGAAAAGGAGGTCGATCTCAACGTCGGAAATGAGCCTCTTGACCTCCGCGACTTCCGCACCCGCGCCGTTTGCTCGCCAGCAATTACGACACAGTGCAGGCCGAGGCCAGCATCGGTGCTTTGATTGGCTGTACTACTTGAAGATGGTTGCCGTTGAGAGCGTTGCGCTTGTTGCTGACACAAACACGCCAAGTCTTACACGCTTTTGTAGTCTTTTCACTCAGCTTGAGCAAAGCCTGAGGCACGACAGTACTATCACTTTATCCTCCTATGACGTATTCAGGATATCTAGAGCATCAACACGTGAAAGACTGTACCTGAAAATCACTCACAGTTCACATCTGATTCTTGTTCCTCCCAAATGAGGAATCGGCGATGAATAAGGAAGCAGCGGCCGGACACCTTGGCGTCCGAAGCTGACTCGCCATGATACCTCCACCATCACAAGAACAACACCACACAATCGAAGAGAAGGGAGAATCTTTACATTCCATGTCTATAAAGGAGCCAAAGAAAAAGCCCAATGTAACTAGCCTTCCTAGCTCAAACACATCCCAAAGAACACCTTGTATGAGAAATCCCTCTGCTTTTGAAGGAAAGAAGAGCTGCGATCCATGCCTCGCCAACAAACCGCATTGCACAGCGCAAACATCGAACAAATCCGCAGTAAAAAGACCAAAAAGTGTATGTCGCCAAACTGTCAAGCTCACGAAGAAACGTTCGGGGAAATGCGGCTCGCAGCGTTCGATCCAGAATTCGCCCTCGCTCTCCCCATATGCGCTCCAGTACGTGGAGAAACAACGTTGTTGCCCGCAGAGGTCGGCCGGTGAGCGTGGCCACTATTGCTGCGCGGACGACCTGACGAGGAGCGCTTCGCAGATGATGATTCCCCTTGATGTGTAGTATGCTGCCTGCGCTGCAAAAGACGCACGCAAAGACGAGTCAGATCCACCTGATCCCAAATGCAAAGAAGAGAACCTAGACACAGAAACTCTAGGGATAGAATTAAGAGTACATTGATTCGGCCATAGAAGAATGCTCATCTTGAGAAAGTTTCTAGGGACCGCAACGAATCAACGTACCGAAGTCTGGCTACTTTGGCGCTCGTACTCCTTCGGCCGCCTGTCTCTTGTTGCATCGTCTTGGAGGCGCAGGTTCTCCAGTCGCCCTTGACTTAGCGGATCCGAGTCGTCTACACGCATTGGGGAGGTTGCCGCTGCTGTCGATGGGGCTGGCTTTGGCAGCTTTCCGTTTTGGCGGTCCTCTGCTAGTTTCGCGAGCTTGTCCCATCGATCTTGTCGGCTCTGTTCCCTTTGACTGGCATTGTTCTGCGACTCGGCGTAGTCGTGCGAGCAGTCATCGAACAGCTGTGGGTTGACTTCCATAAACAATTTCATCGCGTTGTATACCATACCATGTATCGTCCTTGATATAATCGTTAGTATGTACGCGAAGGACTGATAACAAAAGCCTTACCTGTTCCAATGTCCCTTAGAGTTTTCGTACAGGGGAGCAAACATGATGGGTAGAATGACTTCGACGTTGTCACTAACGAGGTTGCAGAAGTACTCGTTGTTCCAGAAGTAGAGTGCACGCTCAGCGACCTGGAAGTGAGGGCTAGCCACAGACTTTGCGAGTTGGTTGAAAAGCGGCTCCTGGACCTTTGCGAACTCGGCTGGGTCCATGACTTCGAAGATGTCCTCCACTTCGTTCAGGAACATGACCTCCTTCGTGCTGTTTACCTTCGGCCAGTACCGCAAGAGACCAAGTACAACCTATTCTGGTTAGCGCACGCTTGAAATGGGTGAATGGTAAATGCCTACCACCTCCTCCGTCAGGGCAGCGTCTTTCTCCAAGAATTGGACAATGCAGTATGCCAACTGCGGATGGTACATGCTAAGACTTTTGACCTTGTGCAACGGAATGAGTACTCTGGTGAGAAACAGTTTGTGCTCCTCCTTCAATGGCAGTGCGAAACCATTGATAATGGATCCCAGAATTTCGAGGAGTTCAGCGATGCCGTTAAACCTCTCCGTTTCGTATATGAATTGGAAGAAGACGTTGTTGATGGAGCGGCGGATGTATGAGCGGAGGTTCAGGAACTTGCCGTATATCCGGTGGAGGGTGGTCTTGAGGAAGTCGCGCTCCCGTGGGTCTTCCGAGTCGAACAATTCCAGCAGCTGTACGAGATTAGCACAAGTGGTGTCATGAACTCGCAACCACCTACGTTCAGCACAAAGCTGTGATCTATGTACGCCTTGGCAATGTTTGTGTTGAAGTCTTGACTTTCTATGAAGCGTAGGAAGAACTCGTAGACGACTTGGATGTGGGGCCACGCCACCTCGAGGACTGGCTCATCCTCCTCGGGGTCGAACGCTTCGCCTTGCGGGTTCATGGGCGGAGGAATCGGTCGGAACAGGTTCTTTGCGAACATCTCGACGACGCGCGGGTACATCTTCTCGGTGATGACTTGGCGGTTGTTGGCAACGTAGTCGAGTAACTCGTGCAGGGCAAGGCGCTTGATTTCCTTTGACTTCATGTCACCACTGGCGTCGTTGAAGTCGAAGATGATGTTGCATTGGTCGATCTTCTGCATGAAGAGCTCCTCTCGCTTATTCGGGGGCACTTCGTGGAACCCGGGCAGCTTCTCCAGTTCGCGCTGGCGCTGGTCTGAAATGTCGAATCGCGACGAATGCTGCCTCTTCGGTGTCCTGATGCCCTCGATGGCGTCTTTCGGGGTCGCTTGGAGTCGGTCGAAAATCAGCGACTTCTGGCCGGCTTTAGGAGGCGCGAGGTCGCCTGGCATTGTCTCGGTGGCGCCCGGCTGGGGAATATGCTGGAACTGCTCGTCAGCACTTTGAGGCCGCCTCTCCTGCAAGCTATGTATACGTACTGGAGCACTGGGGCTGATGACAACGCTCGGCGCCAGGGGCTGCCCCAACCTAGAGGGCGTCGCTGGGCCTGACGAGCCGCCATTGCCAGCGCTGTTGGGGCCCGCCGCGCCCGGCTGTCCGCCAAATTGTGGTGCGCCAGTCATTGGGCCTGCAGCGCCGGTCTGGCCTGGCTGCAGCGAGCCGGTGGTGGGCTGGGTGCCGTCTGCGGCAGGCTGTATCTTGGCTCGTGCGTCGGCAAGCTGCGTCTGTGAGGAAGAGGGCGTGGGCTGGTTCGAGTTGGAGGGCGAGCTGGATGCGCCTGCCGAGGGCGATGCGGTGCCGGAGGTGGAGTCCTTCTTCTTAGATGATTTGTTACCGTCTTTGGCTCTCGCAAGCTGTTCATGCTAACCATGTTAGCTTCCGCGCTTGGGAGGGGCACGGCAGCGAGGAGGGCGGGCGGGGAGGTGCAAGGAAAGGTGACGGGGACTTACAACCCTTTGCCTAAAGCCTTTCATGTCTGCGACCGGCGCAAAAGCACGTCTGGCGGTGCCGGGGTCTGCGCGGCGAAGAGGGTCCGAGTTGGGGCTATCCTGTCCTCGAGGGGGGGTCGCAGCCAAAAGCGCCAATGCAGTTCGTGGAGGAGGTGCGCAGGCTCAGTGTCGCAGCGAGAAGGAGAGTCGGGGTCGGGCTCAGATCGACATGGGAGACGGACGCGTGCCGTGAGAGATCGTCGCTAGTGTTGGAGTTCAGGACGCAGCACGGGGGTCGGCGTCGGCGAGGAGGAGGGAGGAGCTCGCGAGCGGAGAGGGGACGGCAGCAGGAGCCCTAGCAACCGCAGAAATGACGCACACGAGGAACTGAGGTGTGTGTGCGTGTGTAGGCGCTGCAGAGAGGACGTGTGAGAAGTGTATTACGGGCAGAAGTGCAGGCTCGCCAACTCAGAGCAGCCAGCGTGAGGGCAGCCGTGGTGCTAGTCGACCGTCTCACCGATTCGCACTAGTCTGTCTGGTAGCGAATCGCGCCCGAGCTCTCTGGTAAGGACCCGCCGAGTCGTGGGTGAAGATTCGCCAGAGCACCACAACTGTGGCGTCGAAGAGGCATTGCGAGGAGCGGTCGTAGTGCAGTGGACGCAGCAGAGACACTTTTGAGCGAGCAAGCAGCTGCCTACCGCCCTTGCAGTGACATGATACGATAATCTGCTGCACTATACAACCGCACGATCCTTGCCTGAGAGAAAGGAAGCTGCGACTGTTACTGGGCGCGGAAGACGACAAAGCATTGCACACATCAATTGGAACACAGAGAGGACATTTGAGAAGTCTTGAGTTGATTTGGAAGTTGGAACTTCTTGCGACTTCCCATCGTGTGCTACAACCGGCTGTGCAGACTTCAGCTGGCCTACTCAATCATGACCACCGAACAGGACGCCATGCATACAAACGACAAACAACAGCACGCGCCTTGGCTGCCCATCCCATCACGCGCCATCTCAGTCGTCGAACACCCATGCATCGTCAAGAACATCGACAAGGGCATCACCTCGCTTGGTGGGCCTGTCAAGTTGAGCAAAGTGAGGTGCAGGCGTTCGGACACCAACACTCTACTAACAGATAACTCAGGGTCTGCGATCGAACCTGAACACATCAACTGACAGCGATGCCGGTGACAAGCTCAAACAACTCATCTCTGTCTCGCTGCGTCCAGGCGATCCGTTCGCGAAGCGTTTGCTCTCGCAGGCAGTCACCACGCACAACTTGTTGCTCAAAGTCACGGTCCCGACGCGAACGGGACGAAAGCGGAAGCGTGGTACCGCAGGACCTTTTTTGTCTGAAGAGGAGATCAATGCAGCCCCTGATGCACATGTAAATGGTGCTAGTACTCAGACCAACACGACCTACGCAGATGCTTCAACAGTTTTCAGAAGCTTACAAGACAATGCATCGACGTACAAGGTCCAGGTCGCCGGTGTGGTCGACGAGGTCCATCGATTCAGAAGTATGCATCTCCTTGTGTTCACTTGGCTGCCACTGACCATGCAGCCATGCCGGATCTGCAATACTCTGCCACGCGCAATGATACCATGGTCAACATCCGAGACCATGTCCTACCACTGAAGTGTGAGTATATCGAGGTTATCGTACATGGAAAACCTCTGATCAACATCCAGACAGTGAGCTTCAGAACTACAAGTTAAACACGGCGGCCGGCGCAGATCTGACCAAGAGCGTTGGGCCGTCAGCCGAGTTCATTCAAATGCCAATCGCTTTCAACTATCGGTATGTGGCAGCTTTGAAATACTGTTTCAGTGCTCACAAAGAATCAGATTCCAGCAAAACACTTACGTCAAGTACACTGAAACAGGTGTGGTCAATTTGCAGAAGAGTGTGGCCTACAACTCGTATACCATCATCAAGCCTACAGATGCGGAGGTGCCTGCCGGGGCCAAGTCAACTTTGCCGCCAGAGTCATCACTCACGCCATACATACAAACACTGGTCGCACAGATAAGAGCCGAACTGAAGAAGAGACCGATCATCACCAGGCATCTGCTGTACAACAAGATTGGTTGGAACAGGCGTACCCGACTGCGTCAGGCGGCTGTGTATTGCGGCTACTTCTTCGAGAGCGGCCCTTGGCGGGAGGCGCTCGTGGCATGGGGTGTCGATCCACGCAAAGACCCCATGTACCGCAAGTACCAGACTGTGTCCTTCTCGTCTTACTCGAAAGGAAGCAGGGGGAGGCACGGAAAGACATTCGACGAGCATGTTGCCAAGCTCAGTCAAATGACAGGAAAGGAGCTTGAGACCCAGCACGTCTTCGACGGCAAGACGGTGTCAGATACTGGCAGTCTCTTCCAGTTCTGCGATCTTACGGACCCGATCCTGGCGAACATGGTAGCAACCGAGGACATTCGATCGACGTGCGCACCGACATTTCAAGGATGGTATCACGTCGGCACTTGGGCGAAAGTAACCGTTGTGTTGAAGGACAAGATGAACACTATCCTCGCCGGGCAGGAACCAGACAACGCTCTTTATCAGCGCATCACCTCATGGCCAGAGCTCTGGGACGACCAGGAGATAGCCGCTACTTACAAGGCCGAAGTCAATAACCGCCAGCTCCATGTAGAGAAGAAGCGGGAGCACGACCTGATGCACAATGTGCGTTTCGCAGCACGGAACCCCAGATACGCCTTTGAGCAGATGGAGAATCCCAGCACAGAGCCACGCCAATCGACCGGGGAAGAAATTGCCGCAGAAGATGCTGAAATCCCAGAAGACATGACTGAGGAGCCTGATACGGCGCAGACGATTCTTGACGAGGGCGAGAAATCGGTGGAGGATCCAGAAGATTCCGATGAGGACGAGAGTGACAGTGAGGTTGAGAATCAGCGGAACGACGAGATATTGGGAGAAGAAGCAGACGGAGACGAGGATGACGATAGCGATGTGCCTCTTGTGCCAGGCGCAACAGCTTTTGGTGGCCTGTATCGAGCTTGAAGATTTGGCAGAGGTGTCGAGCAAAGGACTGAGTTGGATTCATCTTTAATCTTTGGAACACCAGCCTTGGAACTGGCAAACGAATTCCAAGAACTACATAATCATGCTTGAAGAATCTGCAAATACTTCCCGTCGTTTCCACATCACAAGTGAGCATGTCATGCCAGCAACGTCAAGTGCGGTCCACTTTTCCGCAGTCTTGGCCCGAGCCTCTCGGATCGCCTGAGCTTTCGTTTTCACAACCTCACCAAAGTCACGCACCACCAGCACCACCGCCCCCACCCGCACGACCCGGTCTCCGACGCCCGAACCCCCCAAAATCCCTACCGCAGCTCTCCGCCAGCCAATTGACACACAACATGTCCTTCGTGCGCTCTGCGTCGCAGGTCAGCCGAGTGGGCGCGCGAGTCCCAGCGTTCCGAGCGACACCGGTTGCGTGGACCGCTCAGCGTGCGTTCTCGCAGTCGGCTGTGAGGAAAAACGACGCGCATTCTGAGGAGACGTTTGAGGAGTTTACTGCTAGGTATGACGCATCCAGGGAGGGGCTAAGGCGAAAGGCAGGGGAGGAAGGTACCTGAGGAGAAACAGCTGCCATTGAGCGATATCGGCGTTTTGGGGAGATATGGAGCTGACATTTGTGGGTTTTTCTAGGTACGAGAAGGAGTTTGAGAAGGTCAACGATGTCTTTGAGCTTCAGGTATGTTTGTCACGGAGGGTCTTGGCTTACTCCACTACGACATGTTCTCGATTGTCAAGGATGGAGGCGGCACAGGAGAAGACTGGCACCAAGCTAACTCGTATGCAGCGGAATCTGAACAACTGCTTCGCATACGATCTCGTCCCCTCGCCCTCCGTCCTCACCGCCGCTGTCCGCGCTGCCAGGCGTGTCAACGACTTCCCCTCGGCTGTCCGGGTATTCGAGGGTACGTACTATTCCGCATTTACAACGAACTCAGCAAAACATCACACCCACGGCGTCTGATGGATATGGGCCCATCGTACTTTTCTTTCTTTCAGGCTGGCGGCCACTCAGGACACGTGCATTACTAACACAACACAGGCATCAAATTCAAGGTCGAGAACAAGGGCCAGTACACGGAATATCTCCAGGAGCTTGAGGGACTGCGTGAGGAGCTCGGCATCCCGCTGAAGGAGGCCATGTACCCTGACGAGAAGTAAACGGCTGCACCTCGGCCTATTCGTTTACGACACAACGCGAGCCGAGCCGAAACGTCTAGACGGGCGGACAGGAAAGGATGGGATGTACTACTACGTGATGTCCCAGTTGACCAGCATGACGGGTACTGTGACCACTTGGAGCATTGGGCGGCGGTAGATGAGCGGTATGACGCTGTAGTAGATGTACAGATTTCTTTTGACTTTGAATGATGTGTTTGCGTGCGGCTGTGATGTCTCATCCATGACCTTTTCAAAGCAGGAGCAACAACATCTGGAAGACTAACGAAGGTACACAATCTAAAATCACGGGTCAACTGACTAACTAAATTGCAATACGCGATACCACGCAGAGAAATGCCATCATGGATGGAATCGATGTAAGACTATCCGAGTGAAAAGCAGCGCGAATTATAACCTCCCAGTTGGAGTATGTGAAGGGAGACAGGATAAATTGATGCAATAAATGTTTTGATTGGCGCACGGCAAAACAAAGCATAGTAGCATGCCACGTGAGGGCGCGACGGGATTGGCGCGTCGACGAACTCGGCCCAATCTGTCACCGAAATCGCCTCGCACCAACATCACGTCCTGGAGCCTTCTCCGTGACATGGACGGACGGGCGCAATGGCTGAGTCGCAAGCCATGAGCGTCCTCGACGAATGCGTCTACGATGTGAGTTCTCTCTTCCTGCAGGCATGCGACGATAACGCACAGATATGGCGAATCCCTGCATCTCTCCGCAGATCAAATGAGTCGCGCACTTGCTGAACGCCACACGCAGGACCCTTCGCAACTCTCACAGCTGCTGCGGCAGCGCGCGACAGGCAGCAATCGGGTTGTGCACTTCACTACGTCGACTGAGAGTGACCAGTCCGTCTTTGGTGCCTCGGTTCCTGCCGCTGCGATACCAGACCACGCCGTGCCTTCCCCGTTCGATTCGAGACGCGTCGCAACATCGTCGAGACATGTCCAGCCCGCGCTTCCGACTCACCACAGCGCACCCACGAGCACGGGATTTGTAAAGGAGACGGCCGACGGCGCCCTCAAGATGCACCACAGCTTCAGCGGCCTCGATGCGCCTGGCGACACGCAGCCCGACAGCCAACTGTACAGGGACTACACCAGCGGCGTACACGGAACGTCAGATCTGGCGTCAATGGTCACCTCAAAGCTCCAACCGCCGAAGTCTTTGTTTACCGAGCACGAGGACGACGATGAGGGCGACAGTCCGACAGACGACGTTGAGTTCGTGGAGTCCAGCCAGCCTCAGCAGGAAAGCCCGAACGTCACTAGCCCTACGGTCATACACGACGACGATGTGCTAGGCGAGTCTCCGTCGGGAAACTATGCGCCGACCAGCCCGCTCAAGTTCGAGACTCCAGGCATGGCAGGCAGGAAGAGGGACAGCTCGGGTCAGATGCTCAGCTCGGCTGCTCGCACCAACATCACGCCAGGGACTGTTGTGTCTGCTGCTTTTGCCTTTGCAGACCTCGGGGGTGGACCGCCGAAGATGTCGCTGACGCAGCTCTACGGTGCCACGCAGGCTCCCACCTCACCCGTCCTGGCAGAGGTGTTTGAAGATGCTGCCTTTACGCGGCCCTCGCCAAACTTCACCCAGGCGCGACACACGAGTCCAATCCTTGCACTGTCTAGCCCTATCAAAGCCATGCAGAGTGAGACGCCACGGACTGACCCAGCCTTTCGATCGTCTAGCGAGCCGCGAGCGGAATATGTGTCGATGAAGGAGTCGCAAGAACGGCGCAGGCGCACAACGCGCGATCAGCCAGTGCAGCTGGTGGAAGAGGACAGCTGGGAGACGCCCACAGTCGTGCAATTGCGCCTGCAGAAGAAAAAGCAAAGGGAGAATTTGGAACGCAGAGCTGCCATGTCATTCGCGAATGTCTCAGCGCCCGCACCTGCCGCGCCTACGTCACCGATGAAGCGCAAAGGGGCGTTCAAGACATCTTTCGCCATCACATCCAAGACGTCAAGACGGACGGTGGCTGCTCACGGAGGTGAAGACGAGCTTGCCGCAGTGATGAGACACAATGGCACGGGCAATAGCGTGCAAGTGCCCAAAACTTCTTCTCACCCTGTTCGCACGCAGTCAAGTCGCACGCCCAAGGACTCCTCGCAAGACGCAACCCCTTCCTCTCAACTTCAGCGCGAATCAAACTTCCACGCACCTGCAATTGGCTCGCAGCATAGGGATCTCACTGAGCCCCAAAGCAGCAAAGGTTCCATAGCTGTCATGGACTCTCAACCAGATGCCACCGCCGACTATGATAGCATTCCTCGCCCCAAGTCGCTGCGCTATCCTTCTTCACCGTCTACCAACCAGTACAGCATCAATCAAACTACGATGGGCGGCAAGACTGGCTATACAAATCAGGTTATATCTTCTTCCATGCCTCCAATGCCACCACGTTCGAGCCAAGACCAAGACGAAGAACAGGTCGTGCCAGAAGAGGAAGTCACACCTGAAGATGAGAATCCTATTCCAAGCAGCCCTCCGCTCATTGGGCCTGAGGATGCTGGTGAGAAGCAAGAGCTTGTCTATGATGAGCACGAGCATGGGTACGACGAGTACAATGAAATGGCTGGCGTGCGGGACTCTGTGGAGCCTCTGGCGGTTAACGGGGATGTGGAAATGGCAGAGGATGAGGATTTGCCAGTAGCAGAGCCAGAACATGAGCAGGAACAAACGGCTGGCTCACAGCCCGGCGAAAATGAGGACGGGGATGAGCTCGACTTGGTGCAGCCGCAGAAAGTCGATTTGGAGGAAGATGAAGAGGTCCCCGAGACCTTGGAGCAAGATGGTGCACACGACACTCTATCAGACCCTGATGATCTACCGCACATTTCGGACCCCTCAGGCCTCGTGCGCGACGAGTCAATGGCGGCCCCTCAGCCACCTCGCATGCAGCGTCAGAACACTGTGCCTGAGACTGACGCACTTGAGGAAACGCAGCCATCACACCTTCAAGTCGCCGAATCCACTCTTCAGGACAGCGAGATGGAGGTTCTCGTAGCTGACGAGCTCGGTGCGCCACATCAGACTAACAGTACCGAACCTTTCCATACCGCTCGAGAAGATGCCTCTGGTTCCCAGGACGACCAGCCACCGCCAGCAAGCTCGAGGGAAGTAGGTAGCGACACTATACAGGCTAACGAGCGCCTTCGCTCACTACAAGACATCTACAATCTTCCGGAGACTCAACAGGAGGAAGAGATCGAGATGCCTCGTCTGAGTGGTCTGGATGAGAATGAAGAGGACGCCTTCTTGAGCAATTCCTCACCCGCGCCCCCTTCAGCCAAGCGCCGGAAGGTCACATACACTGCGAAGCGTAAGATCTTCCGCAGTCCTCTCAAATCGATGGCCCCGGCGGATGTGCAAATGGATCAATTGCCCTCGTCTCCGCTCGACCAGGCCCGCGCAATGCAGCACGAGGATGCTCCGGTAGTATCGACCCAAGATCGAGAGCAGCAGGGCGCATTGGCGGCAGGGCAAGCTCGAGAGGGTGCTGAAGGCCTTCACGCAAGGCAAGCCAAATTTAAATCAAAAGCAGTCGCTCGACCTCCGAAAGCGCAGAATCAGAAGAAGGGCGCTCTGAAGCCTGTGGGCAATGTTGAGAAGCTGTTGTCGTCCGCCCTCAAGTCACCATCTAAGCCCAATGGAATCGCTGAAGGCCGCAGAAGCACACCGGTCACACCGTCAAGGCGGCGTCTGGATGGTCGCGACATTGCTGCCGATGTCGTGATGCCAGATGTAAATGAAGAGCGAGACGAACTGGCGGATACAACGCCTGAACCTCCTGAGCCAGCTGACGATGAGGCTGCTATTGTTCCCATCACAGATCACGGTGAGGAACCTGTGGGAAATATCATCATGCCGAATCGAGTACTCGCTTCATGGCCTGGCAGCCACTTCTATCCGGCGACCTGTCTGGGCCGTGTTGTTGGTCGTCAGTTGCAGGTCCGCTTTGACGATGGTAACACCACCAGCTTGGATGCCACACAAGTCCGCGCGCTGGATTTGCGGCCCGGGGACCTCGTCAAGGTCGACGTGACCGGGATGAAGAGGCATACATATGTCGTACTTGGTTTCAAGGATAAAGTCGAGGATGTTGGAGGGGAGGAGCTGCTCACTACAGATCGGCTCGGTTATGCTACTGTCGTACTGGGAGAGAAGACACGCGATAGCCTTCCGAGCGCCGAAGCCGTGCAAGCTGCTGCAAAGCCCATTGCCGTACCGATCGGAAGCATCTATCTGACGACCCAGCTGTGGACGAGGCTTCGCGATCGATTGTTCAGCTTCTCTCCGCCAGCATCGCCTACCAAATCTGCATCTTTCATGGGCACGCCTGTGTCTGCCGTAGATCCCATAATTACACCCTCGTTCACCAGACGAGGTACCACCGCGCCATCGCTACTGAAGGACGTCACCACTCGCGCCGCATCTGTCGCGTCCTCCTCTGCACGCTCAGGTACAGGTGTGTTCTCGAACATGGCATTTGTGCTCACGTCAACTGCAACCGACGTGGACAAAGACGCTATTGAGAAGATTATCAAGACGCAGGGTGGCCAAGTGCTGGACAAGGGCTTCCACGAACTGTTTGACTACGAGTCTGCCGACGCGCCACCATCGTCACATGGCCGCCGTAATTCCACTTCAGTTGCCGGCGGATCTGCTGGCTTATCGCTCAAACCAGCATACCAGGATCTCGGCTTCGTTGCGCTCATCTCAGATTCATTTTCGCGCAGCACAAAGTACATGCAAGCACTCGCACTCAATGTGCCCTGTCTGCACCTACGCTGGGTCAATGACTCACTCTCAGCCTCGCGCGCAGCACCATTCTCACGCTACCTCCTCCCAGCCGGCGTCTCCAAATTTCTCGATCCCAACGGCGTCGTGCGCTCACGCACAATGAACGTCTACGACCCTGCAGCCGAAGACATGTCCTTCGCCCAAGTTCTCAGCGATCGTGACCTTCTCCTCCAAGGCCAAACCGTTCTCCTCGTCACCGGCAAATCTAAAAAGGAAACCGAAAAGCGCCAACCCTTCGTCTTTCTCACGCACGCCCTCGGCGCCGCGAACGTCGGGCGCTGCGCTGACCTCACATCGCTAGCAGACGGCGAGTGGGACTGGATTTATGTTGATAACGGCGAGGCGGGCGTTGCTGACGCTGCTGCCGAGCTCTTCGGAACCGGCGGCAAGCCTTTTGCGAAAGGCAAAAAGGGCAAGAAGCGTAAGCGCGATGAGACGGAGGAGAAGGAGGAACTTGTTGCTAGGGGAATGGTGGACGGCAAGAAGGTGAAGATAACGTGTTCGGAATTTGTGATTCAGAGTTTGATTCTCGGGGCGCTGGTTGAGGAGTAAGGGTATGGGTCTTGGGGCCTTTTTTCTGCGACAAGGTGTTATTATATCATGTTTATAGGATGGGAGGGCGTGTTTTATGTCGGGCATCGGCACTTATCTACGGATAGGGGTGCTGGTGCATTTATGGGAGTATGTATATAGCGTAGCGTGGCGTTCTATGTGTGTAAGAGGGCGGTTATGTATGAATACGAGATGGAGAGAGAGCGAATAGCGTCGATATCATATCCGAGCGAGATGCACCAACAGCAACAGTCTCAACGCAAAGACCTCTATACATTGATCAAAAGCGAAAACATCAGTCTATTACACGCGCATAACTCATTTGCTTACCTCCCTGCAATAATCCATACGCCGTCCCGCGTCATACTCGACGGCATGGCTTTATCTACGCATTTCACCTCACATGGAAAAAAAACTTCTAAGCAATTGAGCGTTCATGTTCATCGCTGCGAGGAAGAGATCGAAGAGTTTCACTGAATACCAAGATAGCACCGTGTTGTGAGTCCAATATACAGTATACTTGTACTAAATTATTCTATTCGTTGTATGTTCAGCAACGAAAGGTCGATGTCTGACAATAATTGACGACGTTCAATCGCGCCTATTCGCTCTCATCCCATGCTTTTTTGGGGTTGTGTTCATGTTGAAAATTAGGATTTGTGATGTATTGCGGACGGTTTGAAGGGATGCCTGGAGGCAATTCATGTCATGTCTTACAGAGTACTAGTTGCGCGGGCCCACGTGCGGCTTGGGTGTGACTAGAAGGAGCAAACTCTTCGGTGAACACGTTTGTGTCCTCTTATGCGCACGGCGGCTCGACTGCGCGATTCTTGGAGGTGATGGTACTGTTTGAGCTACTTCTTTTGGAGTAAGTGTGTCCTTGACACACTCGACACGAAACCCTTCGTACCCAGATAAAAGCTATCAAACACAACAATATGTCTCTAACCATTCCTCCGTTGCTCAAAACCCACTTTCCCTCAAGAACCCCTCAAACGTCCCAAAGTCCTCCCAACCTCCTTGTTCCCTCACAGCACACTGACTCCTCTCCACTCCTTCCTTCGCGCCCGGCCCATAGTACTCGTACTCCCTTATCATCAGCAGATTGTCCAACAACTCTTTACTCCCTCCAAAATCCTCAAGCGGCACTTCCTCGAACTCGCACTTCTTCCCCATGTACACTTCCACAGCTTTGCACACGTCAAGCGGCGTGAACCATCCCGACGCAGCTAGAATGTGCTCTGGCTTGGCTGGCGGCCCGGAAAGCGTCGAAGCAACGAACTTGCCAAAGTCGCGCGGCACATCGAGCATCGGGATCTGCGTGTCGGGATGGAAGAGCCAGGATAACGTGTAACTGTTTCCATCGGCGGAGGGCTTGATACTCCCAGGTACATTACTCATGAAATACGCAGGCATAACGAAAGTCGCTGGCTGCCCCACACCCAATATGTACTCCTCGACCATGGCCTTGGAATCGAAATGGTGCAGATTATGCAGCTTTCCTTCAGTGATTTTGGATACGTAGGGCAGGGAAGACCAGATTAGATGCGACACGCCCGCGGCGAGACATGCGTCGGTGAGGTTTTTGCCTTGTTGGACTTCGTGCTCGAGGGTGCCTTTTTCCCAGTAATTTGTTACGCCGAAGACGGCGGTTGAGTTTTGGATGGCGGCGAGGAGGGAGTCTTTGGAGTTGAGATCGGCCTGGGAGGGAGGGGGATGTTAGCTTGTGGTTGTGCTTGTGTGCTTTCTTGTGTTCGGGGGGATACATATGTAGTGACTTACTGAAACCATCTCAACGCCTTGTTGCACCAAGGCTTGCGCATCGGGTTTGTTGGCGTTCCGCGTGATGCCCCTAATCTTCCATTCTTTGCTGAGTTCGGGGTGGTTGAGGATTGCTCGCACGACTGAGCCGCCTTGGTTGCCTGTGGAGCCGAAGACGGTGATGAGTTTGGTCATTTTCTGAGAAGCTTCCGAGATTCAGTACGAGTGTCTCACGAGGGACTGAAGATTGGCAGATGGTTATATGTAGTCATGTAAATGAGGCTGTTCGCGAGCCTGGACTTCCTACATCTCTTTCGTGTGGAGTCGCACCTCGTGTACGCTGTGTCGTCCGTGATTCAGCATTGAGTAAGACATGGTAATCGTTTCAAATTGCGAGCATGAGTAAGAAGCATCTAAGCTGACTTGTCGATATTGCTGAACGAGCTGTGTGTAAGCAGGTGGGGAGCAAAGCGCTAGCGTGGTGTAGTGTGATTACTCACCATCGTCAACGCCAACGACATGTCCAACGTAGGTCTAGATGCCTCGACTTCTAGCAAATCACGTTCGTGTACTGGTTCATGTATCGAAATCATCGGGTGGAGTGTTTGACCAAAAGCTGATTTCAATGGCTTCAAGTAACGTTTCTAGTAGTGTCTTCGCAAACTCACAATGCGTCCTGGAGACACACAGTCAACAATCGAGACAGCAATGTGCTTGCTATGATCACCCGTCTCACCGCAAGCACTCGTGACAAGTCGCACAATCGCTTCCATTTGGGTATCGTAGCAAGCAAGATACCATATAAAACCAACGCCGTGTCTATGAATCGAGGATGTAGTCGCCGAATATACTTCAGAGCAAGCCCTTTGTATATCAACTTTTCATCTCGATCCTATAGACCTCAACCCGATCTTGTCACTCCTTGGCTGTCCCCACAACAGCCAGATCCATCTCGTCTCCATAATTAACTGCACTCTTTTCATGGTCCTCTACCACGACACCTACTCCGGCGCGCCGATGCCACCACCACCATCTCCACGCGGGTCTTCCTTGCGCCTGTTGGGTCCCCAGCTACCTCCAGGCTTGCAACTAGAAGCATCGGTCTTGGGATCGAGTCCCTGCAGGAGTCAGTATCATCTCTCACACGCATCTTTGATCCACTCACGTATTCTTCAGACTCGCCCTCCTTCTCCAGATAGAAGATATCCGTCTTCTTGAAGGCCCCCGGGTCCGATTCGTTACCACTGTCGGCCTCGCTGCCCGCACCAGTGTCCTCTTCGGTCGAGCTCAGGTGCTCTCCACGCTGCTTCTTCCACGCCGCCTCGAGCCTCTCCAGCTCCTTGACCCGGACTCCCGAACGCCTGCCACGCTTGGTCCGGCGATGCCACTCGCCGTTCGTGCCCAAGCGCCATTGCTCGCCCCGAACGGCACCCGGCGCATGTTTCTTGGTGGGCTTGGGGCCCTTGGTGGACTTAGGAGCAGGGGCAGGGCCGGGCGGAGGCGGAGGAGCGTTCGATGAGCGGGGAGGGCCGGGAGGAGGCGAAGGAGGGTTCATGGGGCGAAGAGCCCCAAATGCGTTGGCGGTGGGAAGCGCACCGTACTGGGCGCCCGGCGGCGGAAGGGGGTACTGGTTGCCCAGCTGCGGCGCAGGGTACGGGTTAGCGAGAGGAGCAGGGTGTCCGAAGCCTATGCCGTAGCCAGTCGCTATCTGGTCAGCATCCAAGAGAAAGTGAGTGGGAGAAGCGACTTACCAGGATGATATGTGGGGTACGTCGCGTACGGGTTGACGGGGGGAGGCCGGCCGTACTGCGGCCATGGGGAATAGGCAGTTGCTGTTCAGTCAGTGTTTGGTCAAGTCGCAGAGTGAGAAGTCGCTTACCAGAAGGAGGAGGCACCGAGTGGAGAGCGTACTGGTTGCCAGTACCATATGCGGCTGGTTCCTTGTCAGCATCTGATGGTGAGTCAGGGGAGGAAATGCTTACAAGGAGGAGCGACTGGGCGGTTGTCCGCCGGGCGGTATGGTGAGGGGCGCTGGTCTGCAGGACGCCAGGAGTCTGCCGGTCGATAAGGTCCTGGGCGGTAGTTCTGGTTGGGCCTGTCGTGGCGGCGATCGGCAGGCATCTCGAAGTTCTGGTTGCTGTTGTTGTTGGAAGGAGAAGCAGCTGAAGAGGTGCGACCGCGACCGCGACCTTGAGGAGACGTGTTTGCGCCCTCTTGATCGCGAGTCTGCTGGTCGTTTCCAGTCTTCTTGTTTCCTTGTTGATCTGTCAATTGTCAGTGAGTGGAGTGACTTACCAAACATGTCTTCTATCGTAATCGTTGGTGGTCGAAAAGTTTTCTTTGGAAGTGTGCAGAAAGAATGAGGCGAGTGAGGTGATCGAGTGTGCAGTCGAGAGAAAATTCTGATCCGGTTTGGAGAATTTGTAGAGGGTGGTCACTGTGGATGCCAAGACGGAAGCACTAGCGTTGATATCTTTCATTCCTCGATGGTTTGTTTGGAGAGTGACTTCAATTTGGGCGTGAGAGGGGGTCAGGGCCAATGAAATGTAGTTGAAATGGGAGCCAGACTTATGGAGCCAGACTGGCTGAACAGGCCAGAGTATGCGAAAAGGTGCAGCCATTGACTCCTTGTTGCCTTCACAGCTGTCCATCTCTTTTGTGTCACGCAAGCAAAGACTACTACCGTTATGTTCCTCGCGGTGATAATCAATGCCACTCAACCCTCGCGAAATGTGGTGTGAGAACACTGTAAATGACCAGACACAGAAGAGAAGAGAGACATCAAGAGACAGATTGGAGTCGAAGATGACGAGACTAGTGAGATACGGAAAGGAAGAGAGAGAGACAGACGAGAGACAATCAAATCCGTGCAAGCAATACTCATCTCGCGGACTACCTTCTGCTTTCTCGAGCGTCCAATTCTTGTATAATGCATCAGCTAGCACTCTTGACTTAAGCCAATATACATTACGCCTACTCTACCTCCTGAGCATGCCACGCCCACTCAGAGTACTTTCTCATCCCCAAAGCGCCTCGCATACATCCCCAACGCCTTAATCGGGAAGATGAACTTATAATTCGGGAAAGAAATCATACTGTCCACAAGTTAGCAAATCCCCTCTCCCACACACCCATCTCCCATCACAAATACTTACCAGCTCTTATTAAACACCCCCTCAATCGCCTCCTGCAACCACTCGCCATTCGCCTGCTGCCTCTCCACAATTAACTTCACCGCACGCCTGAGCACTTGCCTTTGCTCCGGCGTGTCTCCATATCCGCCCTCCAGCAGCGCAAGCACCACCCACGCAGTCTGCACAACCTGACTCCTCGGATGCTGAGACCACACCCCCAATTCGCAGCTCTTATACGTCTCTCCCCAGCCTCCATCCTGCATCTGCTTCTCCACAAAGAAATGGCACGCGCGCCGCACACGCTCGGAATTCGCATATGTCTCGCCCATGCACGCCAGACTTTCGAGCGCAAACATACCCGCGTACGTGAAGCAAATGCCCCAAGAGCCGTACCAGCTGCCATCCGGGCGCTGCGCGTTGCGAATGTACGCGACGGCGCGGGCCTTGAAGGCCGCGATTTCGGCGGCGCGGTAGTCGGGGTAGTATTTCTGGAACATGTGAAGGGCTGTGACGACGGCGGTGGTGCACTCGGGGTAGTCGTATTCGATCATGATGCGGCCGAAGACTTCGGCGGCGTTGAGGTGCTCGAGGAGTTCGGAGCCGCGGGTGGGTTCGTAGGACGCGCAACCGCCGGATGCGTTTTGCATGGTGAGGACGACGTCGACGGCGTCTTTGACTCGTCGGTCGGAGATCTGGATGGGGTATTTGTGCTCGTTTTGGAGGATGAGGGTGGCTTTCAGGGCTTCGGCGGTGCAGTCGCTCACGGTGTAGCCTTGCTTGCGGGTACTGAAGGGCCAGGCGCCTTTGCGTTGTTGGCGGTAGCATAAGTGTTGGTCGCGGGCTTCTTCGAGGATTTGCTGGTCTTCTAGGAATCCCAGAGCTTTAGTGAGCATGGGCTTCCACTCTTCGTCGTGCGCGACGCCGCAGGCTTCGATGGCTTGGATGATGAACTCGGTGTCCCAGACTTGTACGCCGTTGGTGCCATTCATGAGCATGCCCTCGTCTTTCATCCACAAGAACTCGGGTAGTGCTTTGCGGTTCTCCTGGAATGGCATGAAGTCCGGACCACCCTTGATGTACGAGGCAAGTGTGTTCATAGCTGCATTGACTGGTCCAAGGCATGCGTAGTCAGTGTTGTCATTCTCTGCTTCGATCAGCCACCAGACGTGATCCTCTGCTTTCTTCACAAGTCCTGGCCAGCGGAGGTACGGGTTCCAGATGGCCACGACAAACCAGAAGAGGAGTCTCAAGAACCATGTCTTGGGATGGTAGTTGTCTACCGGCGAAATGTCATTGCGGTGAGCACCAAAGTTGATAGTCTCAAAAGGCTGAACGAGCAGCTCAGAGCGCAGAGACCGCGTCAAGTCATTCAAAGGATATGACCATCGCTTCGAGTAGATGTAAGACATGGGCAGGAAGACCTGGCGCATATGTATCCACCACCGCCATGGTGCGACTGGTACCCAATCTGGGAGGAGCCACAGCTCAGGCGGCACGGGGTTGACGATGTCCCACTCGAAGACGCCGAGCACACTCAGCCAGAACTTTGCCCAGTGCGGTGCCCTTAGCGCACCGCCCATTTTCCACAGCGTATCTCTTGCCTTGACCATCCTCGGGTCTTCTGCGTCTACGCCCAGAATTCGCAAAGCTGTGTAGTTGAGTGATATGCCAAATACGCTACTGTCACCTTCAATGTGCAGTCCCCACCCTCCGTCTTCAGGATGTTGTCGGTTGAAGAGGTAGCGCTTCATCTCGATTGCGTGGTCCTCAGGTATGGGTGTCTCGGTGACATACCATGTGATGACGAGGCCCGGGAGCAGGAACATGGGGCCGCCATATTCGCATGCCCAGTGACCAGACGGTAGCTGCAGTTCGCGGAAGAAGGTAAGGCCATTAATGGCGGATTCGAGGGGCGTCTTTGCGGGCGTGAGCTTCGGGAGACCCTGTAGAGCTTCTGTCAGCCATGATACGAGCAGGTTGTCGTCTTGGGCCTTGTCGTGTGCTTTGCGCCCGAGGACCGCGTACCGTGTCCATGCCCAAGAAATGCTTGTCCGCCGCGCTCTGTGGCCATGCCTTGACCTCCTCGTCTGACTTTAAGTAGTGCCATGTCTGACATCCTCGCACCTCCTTCAGCCTCCATCGCGTGTAGTCCGTCTTCTCGTGCCCGGCCTTCTCGCTCTGTAGCGGAATCTGCGCATTTGCAGGAGTTTCATTAACTCTGCGCTTCGTCGCGCCATCAGCTCCTGCCATCGTGCGTTGATCGTGTGAGATAAGTCAAGAAGACCGGTCAGAGGTTCTCAGAGCATCGTAGGCAATGGTGGGAGGAGTGTGGGGGATATGTCTTGCGGTGAGGTTGTCAGTCGGCAATCTTGGCGTAATATCTCCAACGGAAGGAGCAAGGTCATCACAGCACACTGCAGATGTTTGATGCAGCTAAGACATGTTGCGGGTACAGGAGGCATATATACATGAGCTCAGAAAGACTTTTTGCACCAGTTACACAGAACAGTTGAAGCCGCTCAAGCTTTTGAACAATAGCCTCTCAAATACAACTCTGCCTTTCTACCCTACGACAGAGCACACGAATCATCTTAGAAAGTCCATTAGAAACTTCATGAATACCCTTCCCTCCATGTTTCACTACACATCCATCCCAGCCACAATTCGCGACCCGCGCATCCCACCCCTGTCGCCATACAAACATCTCGGGCTCCTTGGCAAACCACCCTGCCCTGATCGACACCCTCGCATGCACCTTCCCTTCCCTTCCACGCCATGCACTCCTCAAGCCCCACCAACACTAACTAAATGCTAAAAGTATTTCCGTCCGTTGCCAAACTCCACATCGCAGCGCGGAAGCTCTTCTGCCGATTGCCGAGTGCGCTACTCGATGTTAAGTGGGACGTGTTGAGGAACGTTGACACATGGTGGACGCCACTTCGGACGAGGCCGATGGTGATGCAATGGATGAGGAAGAGGAATGGGAAAGTGGTGAAGATGGGAAGGGAGATGAACGAGGATGAGGATGAATGTGTGTGAATTGTTGCTGTTGCTCCTTTCAATGCTGCTGCTGCGTATGTACAAAGGCTACCACGCTATCAATAACCTCGAACAGAACAAAAAGCCTAATCAAGCACCCTAACAATGCTGAAGCGATATGCTGTGAAAAACGTCTCCATACTCCATACATTCAAAACTCCGCTTCCGTGCTCAAA
>Ga0265780_10001378_pt1 | contig 34241 bp, 28 predicted proteins | sample P1T30metagenome_FD_192432 | JGI IMG/M metagenome (GOLD analysis project Ga0265780, IMG submission 192432) | Plant litter microbial communities from East Loma Ridge, Irvine, California - P1 T30 | ecosystem: Environmental > Terrestrial > Plant litter > Unclassified | place: USA: California...
CCCCCCCTCATTCCCCTCCCCATCCTCATCCCCGCTCCCAACCCCACTCAAACTCATCGTATACCTCAACGTCTCCGCACTCGGCCTAGGACTAACATCCACAACACTACTCTCCGGCGTCCACCTTTCCTCCACACCATACTGCCTAAACCCATTCGCCACAACGAGCGCCATATCGACTTCAGATTCGTAATTCGGCGGCTCGCTCGGCGGGTTGGAGCGGTAGCTGGGTAAGCTGTCTGTGCGGGAGAGCGGTCGTGAGGGGACGGATGTGGGCGGGTATGTAGATGCCAGGGAAGGGGAGTAAGATGCGAATGAAGACGGGGCGCGAGGATGGTGGCAGTTACATGTGGTGTGAGCGTGGTTAACGACTCTCCCTTCCTCTGCGTCGCGAACGAGGTCGTTAACAACATCGTGCGCAGCCCTCAGTAAGCGAATTTCATCCTGCATCGCGTCCTCGAGCACGTTTTCCTGCTGTTGGATAAGCGCGCGCTTTTCCTCGTAGTCGTGCATGCGCGCGCGATCTTGGTCTTTGCGCCAATTTCCGCGCCACCAATTGCGCCAGGCGTGTTGGCGCGCGGCGCGCCGGTATGCGGCGGCGGTGGAGCGCTCTTCGCGGGCGGCGGCGCGGTCGGTGCGCGTGCGGAGGGAACTGCATTTGTGCCGGATGAGGGCGATGAGGCAGCCGCAGCAGAGGAGGGACAGGGTTACTTCGAGGGCGAGGATGTAGGGGGAGGGCTTGGTGGGTTTGGGCGGTCGGGGAGGGAGATCGTTTGGTATTGTGCCGTATGAGGGGGGTGAGGTTGAGTTTGAGAGGGATGCGTCGAAGGACTCTGTTGTGGCTTGAATGGAGCCAGCGGCCTTTTGCGATGCGTGACCGTGTGCTTGCGCGTATACGTCTAGATCGGGGTGACCCATGTCTTCGGAGTAGTAGTCACGATGGGGTGTGAGGTGGACCAAGGCTGCCTTCAAAGCACCGTGAGCTTTGTGAGCAACCGCCTTGACGATACAGGCAAGGCTTTCACAGTCGTTGACTTCTTCTTTCAAGCTCTTGACGTCCTTGCTGAGTTGCGAGTTGATGTACTCTTTCTTACTCGCAATAGCCTGCTGCAGCTTTTGGAGCTTAGCTTGGAGTAGTCTGAGCTCGATGAGGTCTGCTTCCAGTGACAAATCGGAAGAGTCTGCGCCTCCAGTGGCGACAGTGTCGGTGGTGAAGACTAGGCGAAGATGAGTCGGTGGCTCGCGCCAGGACTGTCCTACGTCGGTGGTGCTTACGGTAGACTCAAACCGTAGCAGGGAAGGTGGTGAGGTTTGCTGTCTGAATGATACAGTAAAGCCAGATGGGGTGATGATGTTCTTGCCGTCGATGGCCTTGATATTGACTGTCAGGACCTGAGCTGCCTGATCTGTCTCCTGTTCACCGTGAAGACAAGTCGAGTTCCATTCAAGATCCAGATGGCGTAGAGGTGACCTTTCATTCTGCTGGAGATCGGTCGCGCCGGTATATGAGCCGGAGCCAGATGCAAAGTCGCCGTTCCACTCTTGAGCAAGTTCAATTCCATTCAGTGTGATGTTGGAAGTGCCACAGGCTTCGTCTTGCGCATGACTTCGGAAGTTCAAGATCTGAAGAGTGTCAGCAGGGGACGTCACTATTTTAGGTGCCTGAAGTGGGCCTTACAAGTGACTCGTCATCTTGGTCCGTGTCGGGTGAGCCAAGACATTCAATGCACGGGACGCTGAAGGTAGCTTGCGCGTAGTTGTGTTGAAGGTCTAGAGGAGTGTTCAGCAGGTGCCTAGAAATGGCGAGGTCGCAAAGATATAAGAGTGGACCATACCGTAATGCAGCAGTCTGCCGTCTGGTCGAGCGACCTCGCGGCTGGGCAGTGCGGCGGCGACCGCGGGTGCAACGAGGGTCAGAGCTGATAGGAACTTCGACTTGAAGGACCGCATTATTTCAGCCGGTTGGAAAGAGCGAAAGAAACGAGAAAAACATGCACAAAACTACCCAGCAAAGAAAACGCGCAGAGACAGACGCTGGAGAGATGGAGATGTCTTCTCTCTCGCACAATCAGGCACCAGTGGAAGGGCGATGTTAAAGGGCGGCAGGAGCTGCAGGTCCTAAGGCCGCGTGGCTGCGGTCAGCGTGGCTTAGACAACGGCACAGTTCAGCTTCGCGCCTTATGCAACGTGATGAGAGTTGAAACAGCGAGATACGAGCGACTGTGCAACTAATTGTTAGGAAGGTGTGTTATCAAAATCGAGATTGTACGTTCTTTGGCGCTTCACCTTGGTGGCCATCTGGCATGATCGAGATCTGGTCCGGGCTGTTCCTTCGAAATCCACCATAAAGATGCCGGAGCATAACGTTAACAACCTAGAGTAAGAGGCCTCTGAAATCTCGATCAGCAAGAAGTAGGTGTAGCAAGTAGCTCCTCAAGATTGAGCTGCATGGCATTCTGCGGATGCTCGCAAAACATGGCTCGTCCGCTTGGAAATCCTATAACCTCCTCGCACCTGCGATTGTGCAGTAAGGCAATGAGACATAGGGAGATCCGGATCTACATCTATTTTGCATGTTCATGGTAATGTGAGAAGAGCGTGAGTGAATGCATCTGTTCTGCAAGGCTGGCGCCAAGCTGCAAGCTGGCCCGAGCTCTCTGATCTTGATGCTGTCACTCTCGACCTTCACGATCCCCACGGCGCGCCAAAACCTCTCACCCCTCGTGTCACTAAAGAGTCTGCGCATCTGGATCTCCACATCTAGTCACTTCAAGACTCAGAGAAGTGACAGCATCATGGTATACCGCTCGACGCGCAGAAGCTTTGGAAGCTGAACTAACCATATACAAAGCTTCCACTAGGTCTCTTAACGGCCGCGACCGGTCACCCGATGCTCGTCGAGCTCAAGAGCGGCGAAACTCTCAACGGCCTGCTCGTCAACTGCGACACATGGATGAACCTCACACTGCGGGAAGTAGTTCAGACCAGCGCAGACGGCGACAAGTTCATGCGATTACCCGAGATCTACGTCCGCGGTAGCACAGTGCGTATACTCTGCTAATAGAGATAGGCTGCATGCTAATACGATGCAGATCAAGTACCTGCGCGTGCCGGACGAGATTGTCGAGGTCGTGAAAGAGCAGCAAGTCAAGGACCAGGCGAATCGAGGCGGGCGCGGCGGTATGCATAACCGGGGAGATCGCGGCGATCGGGGAGGACGGGGTATGCGTGGTCGTGGTCGTGGGCGTGGAAGAGGAGGTGGTGGAGGAGCGTGAGGGTAGAAACTCAGCACGCCCATATCGAACCCCATCTTCACCAGCGGCGACCTTTGGGAGTTGAGACTTCTGTATGGCAAGTCTTTCCTGTGCCTCAAGTAGCGATGGACTATACGAGCGACCAGCAGATCTTGGATCCTCGACTAGGATGCGCATCGAAGCGTCTTCGAACACAATGACATGCGTGTCCAGCGGCGTATGGGCTTGCTTCTACGCCCTAGGGACTCTACAAGATGACCGCACACCATACAATCTCGCGCTCGTGCCGGAGACACCTTTCAAAAGTCGCTCAGGTCAAGCCAAGATCTCGCCCTGGCATTGTCAGCATACCGAAAACAGCCGTTGGATCTGACCAAGACCCGGCGTTAATGTAGTTGACAGTCACAATAGACACGTTCAAATTCACCTGGGAGGGTGTTCTTCTCTCCTGCAGACCTTATCACGCCATGAGTTTACACAAGGCGCTTCTACAGCTACAAGATCTATGTTTAGCCAACTGTGTCCACAAGCTCAATTATCGTGGTTACTGTTGTCATCAGTACGACTTCAAAGTATAGTAGGTGAATATTTGATATGCGCGGCTATCCGGCCACAGCTAAAATCGTTTCTCGTCTAATCTGTCTGCTTACATTACCGCATATGTCGAATCAGAACTGCAGTTTTACGAAGTACCCCTGTGCAGTAGCTTCGCATATCAGATATTCACCCACCGTACGTTGTACATTATCAGGTAGGTCTTTTCCTAACGCGGGGTCAAGCGTCTAGTTGCTCAGTACCGAGCTTACCTGGCCACATGCTATTTGAGACGACTCTCATCCGGTGCAATGATGTATAAATGGCTACCAGTACCTCCTACACTTCTTTCCGAAGGCACAATTCCACTAGAAGCCTGTAGCAAAACATTCCGCAACCATCAACTCGACTGATACACTTGTATTCTTGGATTAATCAAGCTGTACGAATCCCCTATATCATAGGCGATTTCAAATTTCGGAGTCTGCAAGTATGACTAGCTTCGAGATACCAGACAGCGTACTTGATGGCATCAAAGACCAGGTTGTCATCATCACAGGTCAACATCTTCCATGACACACAGCACGATGATATTGCTCACCATTTTCAGGTGCATCATCTGGCATCGGCCTCGCAACACTCCGCCGAGTCATCAAACATGGCGGCAAAGTTTTTGCCTCTGACCTCAACCCCCTGCCCTCACCCGAAGCCTCAACAATTCCATTCTGCAAAATCGACGTAACAAACTGGGCGTCCCAACTGGACATGTTCAAAGCCGCCATCAAAGAATACGGAAAAATCGACCACGTCTTCGCCAACGCTGGCATCTCAATCACCGAGACCTTCCTAGAAGAAAACACCGACGAAAACGGCGATCTCCTGCCCCCTAACCTAAAAACCATCGACGTGAATCTCATCGGGTGCTTATACACGACCAAGCTAGGCATACACCATCTCAGGAAGAACCCCAAGGGCGGCAGTATCGTCATGACGGCGTCGAAGTCGAGTTTCAATCGGATCCCAGCTACGGACTACAGTACGTCCAGTTAACACCACACAGGGACCGCATACAAATACTGACGCACATAGCCACCTCCAAGCACGCTGTCCTCGGCCTCCTACGCAGCCTAACACCCCACCTACATCCCAAACTCCCCATCCGCATCAACGCCATATCGCCCAACTGGACCCAAACCGGCATCATGCCCAAGGAATTCATCACTGCTATAGGCGCGACGAATGCCCAGCTACCGGACGCTGCGGCGCGCTCTGCACTGGTGTGCATGGCTGACAGTAATAGGCATGGCGATCTTATTTACAGCGAGGCTGGCAAGTTTCGGGAGTTGGAGAATGGGGAGGAGGGGTATCATGAGATGATGAAGGGTGTTTTGGGGGTGAGTGAGGAGGAGGATAGGGAGGATCGGGAGGTTCTTGGGAGGTTGTTGGGGATTGCGGATGGGATCGCGGGGAAGGGGAATAAGTAGGTTTGAACGTCGTGCAGTGAGCGAGTGATTTATTTGTTTAGGACCAATGGATGATCGAGCGAGTGTGCGCATTTGGCTGAGATGAGATGCTTGCGAAGCAAGCAGAACTATAGCTGGAGTAGGGCTTAAAAGGTCGTTAAGTTGCACCTCTGATCAGCTCTATTGTTGCTCGAAGCTCATGAGCTAGAAAAAGTATCTATTCACGTAATCAACGAAGCAGCTTATAAGCAGGTGCTGCAGTCTCTAGGTATACTTAGCCACCTACTACTCCTACTACTCCTACCTGCCTACCACGTGCTACCTACCCTGCGCCTGCCTTATATGTTCTTACCTTACTACAGGATACTTCTACCTTGCAAAATGCTTCTCTCTTATTAATTCACTAACAAATAACATGCGTTAGGGTAAAGGCTGTTCTCTTGCTTCACAAGCCTAGAATTATAGACGTTTATGAACTATCAGACGTCCATACTTTGAGGTCTAGCGGCGATGTTTGGCCACAATAGTCAGCGAACTGCAGTGTGGTGCCATATAAATACGCGCTGGAGGAAGTCGAGCACACAAGTACCAAGGCGAAGTCACTTTTCTGCCCTGATCCGATGGCATGGTATACTCGCTACCAGCAACCAAATTTGACAAGATCTAATGCCGCGTGGTACAAAGTTAGTCTGCCCGTGTTGTCGGTCATAACCGAAGTTACTTAGCTGTGGCCACTATCTTTCCACATGCTGACGCGAAATTTCGAGTTGATTGCTTTGATCGGGCCTTGTTCAACTTGTGCTGAACAGTTGTACTAACCACAAACGTACCCTGCTAAGCATGCTTTTCACACACACTCTCGCAATAGCGGAACACGTCCGCACACAATAATGCCATCGTTCCTGCCGAGCAACCTTATCCCTACAGACAACTCTTTCAACTTCGTGCGAACATCATCTTCCAGGATCCGCAGCGTACCAAGCTTCCATGGCGTTCGCGGGGTACCGCGCCCAACACCCCGACATCACGTACCGAAGCCGTCGAGAACAACCGGGACGAGCAGGCGATCCTAGCTCGATCCGGGGTCGGCGCCTTTCTCCACGCTAAGTGGACCCAAGCACGTCGCCATGTCGCGTCTTACCCTTTTAGTGCGGCGACGCTCTCGATAATCAGGTGCAGGCGTGGGCTGGGCCTGTACACGCCAAAGAGCCAAGTCTGCAGCTGCGCGAGGGTTATAAGAGCGGAGGGTGCGGCGTTTCGAGGTGCCCTGCGTGTGCTCTTTCACCTTTTTGTTCGGGCTTAACAAAGACAATGGCGACGTACCACGAGTCGGACAAGACGAGGCCTGTGGACTATAGTGTTGATGTAAAGCACGATAATGTACATGCTGTTGCTGAGCATGGACATGCGGCTACAGACCAGTGAGTCAACTTCTAAGACGCTCTCACGAGGAATCACAACTAATGATGGACAGATACGGGCATGCGCTTGTCACGTTCGATGCGAAGGCTGAGTCGCGATTGAGGTTGAAGATCGATCTCTATGTCGTTCCAACCGTCGCGCTTCTCTACTTGTTCTGCTTCATCGACCGCGCCAATATTGGTTAGCCAGCCCATCCACGACCGAGACGGAGACGCATGCTAACAAGCCGCAGGCAACGCACGATTGGCTGGCCTGGAGAAGGACCTCAAACTGACTGGCTACGACTACAACTCGGTCTTGTCGATCTTCTACATCAGCTACATCATCTTCGAGATTCCCTCCAACATCTGCTGCAAATGGATCGGCCCGGGATGGTTCATTCCGATTATCTCGCTGTGCTTTGGTATTGCGTCTATTGGCACGGCGTTTGTGCATAACATCCATGCCATCTCGGCGGTTCGCTTCATCCTGGGTATCTTCGAAGCTGGAATGTTGCCAGGTATCGGTAAGTGTATATAGCAAGCTTGTATGCAATACCAGTACTGACTCTGCTTCAGCTTATTATATGTCTCGCTGGTACCGACGCTCTGAGCTTGCGTTCCGTCTGTCGCTGTACATCGTCATGGCACCTCTCGCCGGAGCTTTTGGCGGTCTGCTCGCCTCCGCCATCCTGACTCTTGACTCCTTCGGCTCGTTAACACGATGGCGCATGATCTTCGCAATTGAAGGTATCATCACTTGCCTGCTTGCGCTGATCTCTTTCTTCACGCTCACCGATCGTCCGGAAACTGCTCGATGGCTCAGCCAGGAAGAGAAGGATCTGGCCATTGCTCGCGTCAAGTCAGAGCGTGTCGGTCAGCATGAAGTGTTGGATAAGCTAGACAAGAAGAAGACGCTGCGTGGCATCTTCAATCCTGTCATCTTGACCACTTCTTTCATCTTCCTCCTGGACAACATCACCGTGGTAGGTGTACATGTACGAATTGCATGTGAGACAAACACTGACTTCGTACCTATGCCTCCCGTAGCAGGGCTTAGCGTTTTTTACACCTTCTATCGTACGCACAATATATCCTAAGAACACGGTGGTCTCGCAGCAGCTGCACACCGTGCCGCCATACAGTAAGTGTTTAGGTATGAGATGAACGCGAGACAAACACTAACTTCGTCGAGTTGTCGGGGCGTTCTTCACAGTTCTGATTCCGTTCATCAGCTGGAAAATTGATAGGCGTACGATCATGTTCATCTGTTCCGCGCCTTTGATGATGGTTGGCTACATTATGGTATGTTCACTTCGCATCTATCCAGGCCTGCGCATCAAACTGAGTTCAATAGTTCCTCGCAAGCAAGCAGGCAATGGTCCGTTACGGCGCCACTTTCATCATTGCCAGCGGTGCCTTTTCGTTTGGCGCTCTATGCAATGCACACGCTTCCGCCAACGTAGTCACCGACACTGCACGCGCATCTGCCATTGGCACGGTGGTCATGTTCGGCAATGTTGGCGGTCTGATCTCGACATGGAGTTTCCTCCCCTTTGATGGACCAAACTACAAAATTGGCAACTCGCTGAATCTCGCGACGAGCAGTACGATCTTGATCTCGAGTATCCTCCTGCTACTTTGGATGAAGAAGAGTAATAGCAAGCGGGCGAGTAGAGACGTGGATCAGGAGTTAGCAGGAAAGAGTGCGGGCGAGATTGAGGATCTGGACTGGAGGCATCCGTCCTTCAGGTGGAGGCCGTGAATTTGTGACTCTCTCAGATCAATCGGTGTATAAAGATGGTAGTTTAGCTGGGGGGAAATCCCTGTACATAGTCTACTACTGATGATACATTTTAGTTCGGGGCCAAAAGACTTGCTCATGTGTTTCGGCATTGGCTCGGATTTATGTCCCGGATGAAGGTCTTGGCGCCGTGAAAGAGCTCGAGTGGGGTTGTTCGACCTCGGCTGCGTTCGGTGTCTTCCGTCATGCATCGTCCGTCGACGCGCGACAACATGGCTGGACGTTGTTGTTGCAAGCGCAGCTTAGAAATACACAAGTACTTTGAGTCACGTTTTGATACCTGAGTGTCCTCAATCTTTGCAGATTCCTCCATCACACCTTCACATAAACAGCTTCCATCATGCCTTCCGCAATCGTGATCAAGCAGATAGAAGGCAAGCCAGGAAAAGTGTACTACCCCCTCGAGAAAATCACAATCCCCGAGCCAAAGCCTCAAGAAAACGATGTAAGCCCATATCAACAGACCGTACCAACCTCCCACTCCACTAATACTGACCCTTCCAGGCCGTCATATCCCTCACCGCAGCCGCCCTAAACCACCGCGACCTCTTCATCCGCCAACACCTGTACCCAGGCACAACATTCGGCGTCCCCCTCCTCGCCGATGGCGTCGGCATCGTTTCTTCCACGGGTTCCTCGCCCGCGGCTAAGAAATGGCTGAACAAGCGCGTTATACTCAACCCTGGCACGGGCTGGAAAGATAGTCTCGATGGACCCGAACATCCCAAGGGGTATGCTATCATGGGCGGCACGAAGAGCAATCCAGCGGGTTGTCTTGCGGATGTAGTCACGCTGGATGCCAGCGAGCTGGAAGAATGCCCTGAGCATTTGAGCGACGCGGAGGCAGCTGCGTTTCCCCTCGTGGGTCTGACGGGTTGGCGCGCGTTCTTTGTCAAGTCTGGGAACGCGGAGGCTGGACGCAACATACTTGTCACTGGTATCGGTGGTGGGGTGGCTCTCATGGTGCTACAATTTGCCGTTGCGAAGGGGTGCAATGTGTACGTGACTAGCGGCGACCAGGCGAAGATTGACAAGGCGGTCAAGCTGGGTGCGAAGGGCGGAGTCATTTACAAGGAGGATGGGTGGGAGAAGAAGTTGCAGGGCATGTTGCCTAGCGACAGGAAGTATCTGGATGCCATTGTTGATGGCGCGGGTGGAGATATTGTCAACAAGGGCTCGAGACTGCTCAAGGTATGTTTTCACTCACTTACTATGCTTCTGAGACCAAGAACTGATATTTCACCCAGGCTGGCGGCGTCATCTCTATCTACGGCATGACCATCAGCCCCAAGATGGACTTCCTGATGGGCGCTGTTCTCAAGAACATCGAAGTGCGCGGCTCGACCATGGGCTCGCGCAAGGAGTTCGCCGAGATGGTCAAGTTTGTGCGCGACACGAAGCTTAAGCCGGTGGTTAGTCGGACCGTGCATGGCCTAGATGTGGAGAAGATTGATACGCTCTTTGAGGACATGAAGAGTGCGAAACAGTTTGGCAAGCTGGTCGTGACTCTGGACGGCGCGAAGAGTGGGAGTAAGCTGTAGAGCTCTCGTATGTGCGCCTGTAAAATCAGGGGGAGAAACTTACTGGGGTTAGAGCATACGAGTGAAAGTTGCAAGCATTTCATGGCACTTTCGAACCACCCAGGAGCCACTCCAGAAAATTCAAGCGAGCTTTCTTACGGTGCACAACGACTTGGCATCTTCTAGAGACACCCCTCTAACTTTCCGTCGTATGTGCTAACATGCAGTACAAGCTTGAGTCACGGCGTATCTGGCATCGCTTTGCTGTTTTGCTTCGGAGACTGATCTTATAGGCAGCCATAATGAGGACAACGTTTGATCTATCAGGCTATTCAGGCCAGAATACGACAAAAATATAGCCTGTATATCTTCAACTCGTTTTGTAAAGACTTCTTACTTACTAAAAGACTAACTTATCAGAGATAGACACGATGTTTGCATGGTGCCGCGACTGTGCGATCTGCCTGGCCAATCTCTCCGACTTCCAACTTCGGACACAAGGTGATCAGTAGAATGACAAGGAATCCGCACAAAGCCTGTGGTTCACAAGAATCTAGACGCTACAAGAGTTGATCGCGCCTAATAGTCTAGTCTTCTACGATGCACAGTGGCAAGCTTTTGGCACCAAGAGGAGGATGGTGCGCCTTGTGTCCAAGATAATTGGGATCAGCGCGAGGCTACTGCATGGGAAGAAGCCCATCCAGGCATTCAGTTGATCAAACCTTCCCGTTCATTCTCAAATCCCTCTCATTCCACGCCTCAAACTCCCCATCGCCCTTCCCATCCCCTTTCTCACTCCCTCCCACACAGTTCACACCCACCTCCACATACCCCTCATCCCTCGGAGCCGCCACCAAGACCGTCTCCCTCGCACGCCGGCGCCTAATCCAAAATATCGCCACGACCGCAATCGCCACGACCGCCACCCCGCCCACTACGCCGCCCACAATGGCGCCCACGTTGGGCGTAGATCTGCTGTCTCCGACCAGCCACACGGCGGACGTGTATGCGGCGGGCTGGCCGGAGGCTGAGGCGATGACTGTGTAGCGTACGTTGTTGGGGTCGTTAGGGGAGTCAGCGAATAAGACGACCATGGAGGGCTGCGTGTCTGAGACGGCGGCTGAAGAGGGGAGGTTAGTAAGTGCGCAGTGTAATTGAGGTTGGGAGGGAGATCGTAGGTACCTGTTCGGACTGGGACTTGGGTTGCGAGCGTCGTCATGATCGCTGTGGTGGTTGGAAAGTGCTGGGGGAACGAGGGACTCAAATTGAGGTGTTGACTATATATCGGTCGACTGTCTTTCATGTTTGACGTTTTGTTTTGGACCTTTTGTTTACAAGCTTCAAGGATTGCTGGACCTGCGTAGAGTACTCGAGTCATGTCGTTAATGCTGATTCGAGCTTGAAGGATCGATCACTGGACCTGCGTAGAGTACTCGAGTCATGTCGTTAATGCTGATTCGAGCTTGAAGGATCGATCACTGGACCTGCGTAGAGTGCTTGTAAGGGGCTAATCATGTCGCTGACGCTGATTGGCTATTGCTACAGCAACACGCGCACTCACTGGCTCACGCGGCTTCTACTAGACACTACAGGTGCGAGCGAAAATGACGGGCGTTGAGAAGGGTGGAGAGGTCACTGTGCAGAAGGACTGCGGAGATATACCGGACTCCACTTCAGAATAAAGCTAGTGAGCATCTTAGGGCTTCCTTGTCTGATTATTCTGATTGAAGTCAGGTAGCATATTTTGGCAGTCTTGACCGTCTTAAAGCAACGGATTCGGATTAATTGGGCGTCCGCAGTCGAACTGATCTTCGGATACCCGTTGCAGGAGTGTGCCTTGCGATTGGGTGGGGCCGGTGGATGGTGTGTTGAGGAGGCAACAGTTCGAAGGCAAGGGCGATCTGGTTAAACGAGGCGAGGAAGGTGATGAGACTGAAGTTGGGAGGAGTAATGAGATCAATGGGAGATGTGCTTGACTTATCATTGGACATTGCAAAAGCAACATCTCAACAGCCTTAGTCTTTCCCGTGTCCGCAGCCCTCAAGCATAGTCATCAGCAATCTTCTCACTGCGCACAACATCGCCCTTGACATCGCTCAGCCACGCTGCCCTATCCTTGACAAATTGCTCCAGCGACGGCGCCAGCTTAGTCTCGACCTAGAATGCGTCAGTCATGTATGCGAGGCAATTGGGAAGCAGACGTGCTTACCAGATTGAAGTCGTCCACGGTCCCGAGACGCAGGATGGAGTTGCCAGGGAACTTGTCGCCGACGCGGTACACTACTTGTGATCAGCAGAGTGTATGACAAATCCCTCGAGGCTCTTTCGGGCAGAAATATCGTTGGCAACTTACTCAGCGTCCCACACGTCTGGCAGAAATAATTCGTCATCTTCTCGCCGGACGCAATGCTATGCTTGGTCGCAAACGTCTTCAACTTATCCTGGCCGCGCAGGTGCTTCAAATACTTGTCGTCGACCGTGAAGTTGGACGCAAACATGGAGGCGGTGATTTTGCGGCAGTCGGTGCAGTTGCAGATGAAGGAGTTGACGAAGCCTGGGGGTGAGGTGGGCTAGCGAAATGTCAGTTAGTGTGGCCATAGGAAGGGAAAGATGAGGTGAGAACCAGACGTACGAACGCAAGCTGCACGGCGCCGCAAAAACATGTTGCGGTCGCTTCGCCGTCCTTGTTGTAGCCATCGTTTGCGACGCCGGAGAGGGGGAAGTAGGGCTTGTCTTTTGGGGCGTCGTGGACAGACATTGTGGGGTAGAAGTGGATAGGACGGAATTGAGTGAAAATTGAGGTTCGGATTGATTGTTGGAAGATGCGAGTAGTGGTGTTGGTGGAGGTGATGTTATTCGAATTCACGTCCTTGCCAGAGCTACGTCTTTATACCTTCTAATAGCTCCTGCCACTTTCCACATCAATGCAGCCATGACGCCTCAACTCTTCGGACATGCCCGAATAATCTCTTTTAAGAAGAGTCTTTCTCGTTGGGTTGGAAGATGCTGCAAGGACCTCACTCCGACTCCGCTGCCACCGATGAGAAGCTCAAGAACTCGCTTATGTGCTACCTTCCTATTTTGACCTCGCGCTGCATGTGCTCCCATACTGTTTGTTTGCTCGTGTCAGCATGCAGGCGTTTTGTAGACAGGGTAGCCTCGGGTGGCTCTTAAAGATTTGTGGGGTAGACAACGTTACACCTTCAATATATGCCACCACAGTCACAATATATGCCACATACGACCATAGGACGTTGAAACCTCTGTATCCCGTTTGCTCTGCTATAGATAAGCAACGTACCGGTGGCTTAGTAGTCAGGTGGGTGACCACTGGCGAATACCCGCTGTTGTATGTTTTTGCTGTTCTTGTGTAACTTAGTATAATTGATGGTGTGCTTTTGACCGCAGCTGTGACATGGTGTTAAAAGCTGCTACTGCTTCTTTTTCTCGCTTTGCCCGCTCAGCTCTCTTTTGCTCAACACGCTTAGCTGCTCTCCAAGCTGCCTATTTCTCTGCATACCTTCGTGCCACTTCTTCCTCCGCAGGTTTCTGTACAGCTGATCTTCTGTCGACGAATCGTGTGGCCTCGTTTAGTTTTGGGAATTTGTAGGTTGAGTATCAGGCGAGGTTATTGACGTGGAAAGATCGTACGGCGCTTCGAAACGTGGCAACCACATGCAATTGCTTTAGGCTACACAATGGCGAATGTGTACCTCGAGTCGAAGTTTATGTACCAGATATTCTTGCTCGGCGTGTGGATGTGCTCGATTCTTCAAGCCTATCTGCCTCGTTTCCCCGCCCTCTGTAATGCTGCTACTCGAGACGTTTGAGACCCTGCTTGACTTTGACGTTTGTCTAATTGTTTGACAGCCACCTTGCTGAGTACAGAGATGATCCCAACAACTACACTGGCCAATACCGTTGTCCCGTCATTCGTCTGCTCTGCTGTTTTCTTCGGCTCGCTCTTAGTCGACTGTTCCGGAGCCGCTTCTTGACTAATCTTGCTCACGGTGCTGTTCAGACGCTGTTTCTCTGCAGATTGTTCGAAAAAGAGAATTCGACGCCATGCTGCATCGCGTTGTTTCTCAAACGTTTTGTTGTACTCCAGTCTGGTGCCTTTGCTCTCCGTCAAGGACTTGGGCAGCACGGCGTGAATGGGGTGGAGATCAAATGTGATCACACTGCAATTTTCTGCCCATCTGTCCACCTGAGGCTGCGAACCCGAAGCTTCGTTGCCAAACCAACGCGTTGGTGAAACCAATTCCTTCTCTAGCGTCGCGGAGCCGAGACAGTGTGGTTCCACCCTCCACGCAGGCACATTCCCGTTCGAGTTGTCCAGGGGATGTTTACTAGTATCTGCTACCAGAAATATCGTAATCTTGATCTCTTGGTCGGATTCACGGCGGCAGTTGAGCATCGCTTCCAGCAGCCATCGCTTGCCGTGCTGTAAAACCTTCTGAACCAGCAGTGAGACTTGCAGACCGGTGTTTACTACGGCGATTGGATTGTTGAGGATGTGAGAAGACGCGCCGCTGTACCCAGACATGTGTGGGGCTAGCAATGGGTGAGCGCCGGTCACACCTGGATGGGTCGCGGCGCCGATGATGTTGGAAGAATCGTGAAAGCAGTCGGGGGTGGGAGCGAGGATGCTACATCGATGGGGCGCACTCCAATCGTTTGGATCGATGTGGTCTTTGGCCAAGAAGGGATCCAGGGCTCCGAATTGAGTCCATGCGAATAGAGACTGGTCCGTCGAAACTCTGAGGATCTCTTCTTGAAGACGTCCGAACGCCCGCCAACCTTCTCCGTAGACAGGAGAAAAGCTGATGGAGAAGATGCCGAGCAGCGAATACGCTCTGTCTTCAACGCGAGTCGTTTCTCGGTGTGCAGCCCAGCTCATCTTCTGTGCACAGCTGAACTCTTGTAAGGGTTTCTGACCACGGAGGAGGCTAACATCGATGGAAGTGACGCCCGAGACTAAATCTGCGATCTCTACCTTGGTGCCGAATGCACGCCAGTGACCGTCATAGAAGATTAGGTGTTTCGGTGCGATCAACTCTTGTAACGTCCCTGCAAGCCAATATACAATGTCAGAGTTTGTGTCATACCTAGGTACGTAGTAAGCACGCGGAAATTGGCTTACATCCTCTTCTGAACCACCGACTTATGCCAAGATCCTCCTTATTCCAATCTCCGTTTTCCTCCCAAAGGTGAAAGTCGGAAAGATATGCGAGACATATTGCAGCATCGCGGTACCACGCGAACATGGAATTTATGGCTTGTGACAATTCCACGAGATCTGCTTTATCAATACAGCATGTATCCGCCCAGCCCCAATGTAAACCTCGTTCTCTGGCCTCCTTGCAAAATTTCACTATCTTTTCATACCCTCTTTTTTGCCGAGCAGCGTCGGTGTGAAGTTGTTGTAATGTGACTTCCTCATCCTCCCATGTATGAGAAAGGATCGCGTACGCAGGTACCTCTCCTGTATTGAAGTACTTCAACTCCAGGGTTTCAGTATTCAGTAGCCTCATCGCTGCGATGAGTCTAATAAAGTCATTCCTTTCGAGGTGTTTCGGGAGCAAGCGCTCGCCCCGAGTGGTTTGCAGGGATGTTCTTGACTTTCGATGCTTTCGATATGGTAATTATCCTTCACAATCGTGATTGTTGATTATTGTTGGGCATGAATGGTGGCAAACGCCTTGCATCGATGCGGAGTAAGTACCTTTGTAGTGCAAAAGGCCAGGGAGCGCCTGGCTATTTCTGGACCTATGCACAGCCCGGCTATCTCTGCCGTTCGATGCAAGGCTGTTGTCAGCGCGCCCCTCCAGCCACACGTCGCTTCGGATATATCGCCACTTACACCTTGGCACAATTCGAGGCCTTGCGCATGTACGACGTGACGATACATCTGTCAATCACACGTTCGAGACCGATCGCGAAGGTGTCGCGTGCTGCACACCATGATAGCACACATTTTGCAACACACCGCCGTGGTCTTCTAGTCATGAACACTACCAATTACTCGATAAAATGACAGCATTGACAGATTTGTGAACGGGAATTAGTGTGCCTTTGCAGGCCTACATACATCGCTCAGAATCTTTCGCCGTGGGTATGTAGGTTTCTCCATGTCTTTTACACCTTACCCGCGTCTTTTGCATTATCGCGCGTAATGAATAGCTTGCCAAACTCACTTCTTTGTATCCTCAAAAAGCGTGTTGGTCTCTTATCGGTTGGCGAAGGACAAATCGTGCGCTAGGAATGAGACCTTGATCGGTGGAGGCGTTGGTGACTGCTTGGAGAAAGGCGGATAATGGAGGTATGCTTAGAGTGGGGAGAGGGGGAGGGACGTCTACGTAAGTGGTGCTGCAACACACGAGTAAGTACAGACCTTCAGAGTCCAGAGGCAGAAAATCCGTGCCCAAAGAACCACAATACCGCAATGCTGGCGCTCGATACATCGTCAGTCGTCGTGAGCTGAGCTGATCGTACGTGCTGACGGAGGGCAGATAGGTTGCGTACGTGTCGTGGAAGAAGGCCAGCAATGAGTGTATCGCCTCGAGGTTATATGCGTATGCGTTGCGGCTCCTCTGCAAGCCCTACTATGGCAGATAGCTCGTCTGTTAAAGTGTCAAGTGGTCTTTTTCATTTGGCTTGACTTGTTGATGTATTGGCTGATCATTGCATGTCTGATACTGGAGCGCCGATTCCGAGTCCTGCACGCACAACTCACCTTGTACATGACCCTCCGCCTCTTCGACTCTTCCCCCGGTTACACAGCGCTAAGATACCATGTCAGTATGCTCGAGTGTAGTTTGGCAACGCGCACTACAACCGCGGTGAGTCTTCGATTAATTGGTGAAGTATTCCAGGCTCATGTATGGGATTTTGCGCGCCCCAATACCCTGAAAACGATATCTCATTCAACGACCATATAATTGAATACCATCCAACTCACAACTCGTTCCCCTTCTCCTTCTCCTTCTTATCACAAATCTCATGGAAGTTTTTGTGAGCGTCTGCGCCCTTCCCAATAATCCTCCTAAACTCCCCAAACGGACAACTCGCCCCGGGCCCACTCTGACACGCCGGAATCGGCCTCGGCGCCGTATTCGCAATAAACCTCACAAACTCCATCGTCCCTTGCTCCTCCCCACCAGCACCACTCGGATTCACCGCCCCACTCCGATCACAGCTCATCTTCTCCATGCCCACATGCCCAAGAAACGGAATGAGATCCGACATGCGCCACGCGCGCACCCAATTGATGCGGTCCGTGGGAAACTGCTCTGCGCCGTTAGAGGAAGAGTTGAAGAGCCCGATAGCCGTGGCGATGAAAGGTGGGACTTCGCGGTGCGTGAAGGAGAGGAAGAAGCGCTGGGCGTCGGGCCATCCACCGCCCGGCGCGCCCTTTTCGTCAATGGCTTCGAAGATTTCGCTTTGGGTTTGGAGCCAGGGAAAGCCGAGGTAGGGGGATAGAGGGTTCAGAGGGCCGACCATGTACGCGTACTTCATGTCCCAGTGGTATTCGTATGCCATCCACTCTGCGTCCGTGAAGACGGCGCACATGGGCGAGCGGCTGCCGAGGATAGCGGACTCATAGCCGCAGATACTCTGCATGCCGACGACGTCCTTTGGTGCGAGCTTGAAGGGCGAGAATTGTGCGAGGCGTTCTGATACGCCGGAGCCGTACATGTCGATGAACCTGTGCTGCTGCTTTGTGCCGGGCTTCTTGTTGAAGTTCTGGCAGGATTTGTGCGGTGTGATGGATTCGAGTGATCCGTTGTGGTTCTCTAGGACCTGCACGACTTCGATGTCCTCGTGGTGCGGAAACGCCTTGGTAAAATTCGTCGCGGTGTCAAAGGTCCTGCTCTTCTTGTCTGCCAGGATGCGCGTCGTGTTCGGCACGAGATGCGGGTACCGCTCGAGAAGATGTTTCCCTACTTTCTCTGCATCCGCAGCACCAGACGGCGTAAGTTCTTCGAGCCTGTCCTCCAAGATGGGCGATTGCCATTTCCCCAGGAAAGATAAAGGACCGGTCCAGCCCTGTCGGTGTTTCTCGAGCTTGAACAGGAACGGCTTGATGTATTCCTCGTACTCGTCGTCGTTGGCGTAAATGGCGCCGTGGCGCACGATGTAGGATGCAGCGGTTACATTGCATCCGACTGGAGGTTTGTGCTAGAGTCGTAGGTTTGAAATCAGTGTATATCACACCCAGTCTGTACATGTAGCTCTCACCTTGAGGCCGAAGCCCACTGCGTCAAAGTACGGACTTGTCCCTGGAAGATGTAGTAATGGATCGAACTTGTATCCCTGCGAATGTTCCTGAGGGGCGATTGGCTGCTGCGCATTCGACGCGAAGAACGAGGGAAGCGCCAATGCCGGCGTAGCCAGCAATAAAGTGGCCAACATCACGAATTGGATGTATGAGACCGCTCCATGATGGGAAAGTGGTTGTTTTTGTTGTCGCAGGTACTGACGTCAGGTAAGGCCATAGCGCGGATGCAGGTACAGGATCATCAATCTGGGCTGCGCGAGTCAGGAGATCCAGTTTAATACTTGATCATGACGGAGAGGTCGTGAGAGGGTGTGCATCTTTGAGACGGTAATACAATATATACATGGTATTCAACGTGTAGTGATAGACAAGATGTGAGGACATCATGGGCAATAAGCACCATTCGCCCAATGAAAATGCCGCTCTGAACTATGTACACCCACCCTACAGTCCAACACCCATCACCTCGCCTTCTCATCCTCAATCTGCCGTCTCAAATCCTCCAACACCTCCACCCTCCTCCCCGCATGACTCTGCAACCCCTCAACCTGCTCCCTAACAGTATCAATTTCCTCCCTTATCCCACCCAGCCCCTTAACCGCACCACCCTCATCGCTATCCAGCTCCCGAAGCGTATTCCTCTTATAATCCAACAACATCTCCAGCTCCCTCTTCACCAGCGCAGGCTTACTATCCTTACTCCGCCCATGTCTCCGGCCCTCCGCCTCGCGCTCAACATCCGCAATCTTGCCCTCCAGTTCCTTGAGCTGCTTCTTGAGCCGCACTTCCTCCCAGTCCTCGGTTGTCCGGCCGCCGAAATCAGTGCCTTTGGCGCGCGCGCCGTAGTTTGCGGCGCGGTCGCCGACGCCTAGGCGCGTGAGATATGCGTCGCCGAACTTGGCTTTGCGGCCGGTTGTGGTGTCGTCTGCGGCTGAGTTGGCAGCCCAGCGCGATGTCTTGGTGCTCTCGACGTCGTAGTCGATATGCGCTTTCTCAAAGGACGCGCGTAAGCTGGGCGGCACGCTGCGCGGCACACGGTAGCCTTCGCTGCGCTGATTCAATATGTGTAGGAATGCAAGACACGCGTCTTTGCCGACGCCTTCGCGCGCTTTCGGGTTGACCAGATTCCAGGCGAATCTAACGTCGGAATCGGGAACATTGTCGAGACTATCGAAGAGCCCGGAGAGAGACTCGAATGCGATGGTGCCGTGTGAGTCGCGGTTCGCGGTGTAGATTTCTTCATATTTGGCTTTGTCAGAGGGGGACATGTACCAGTCGAAGCCGTCGCGCAGACCGGGCGTGTCGTCGTCGTCTGAGACGGACTCAAAGGCGGCTTGGGAGCCGGTGAGGGCGCGGGTTGCTTGGACGAGGTGTGCTTTTGATTCTGGGACGAGCCTGCATGGGAATCAGCACATGCACTGAAGATAGTTCTCATATAGACTTTTGCTTACCAGTCTGGCAATACTTTCGGTACATCCACCGATATCTGTACACACCCATCAGCCCACATCCCCAATCACCCCCCAATACCAGTCCAACTCACCCCGTTAATCAAATCAAATATCAACCTCATAGCCACACAAAACTCCTCAAAGTCCAGCTTGCCATCGCCGTCCACATCCGCAAGATCCCACACGCGCTCGAGCTGGTCATCTCGCAGGTGGCTGTTCTTAAGTACAGGAGCCGCTTGTGCGCCGTCGAGGTGGGACCCGCCTTGCGATAGCGAGCTGAAGATCTCCCAGTACTTTTCGATCTCGTCTTGTTCGATGCGGTTGGGCGGCATGGTGGGTGGGAGCGAGGGTGGGAGGGTTAGGTGAGTGGGCGCGTGGAGCTGGTGTGGAGTTGGATGTCGATGTTGGGGTGCGCGGGATGACGAGGGTGAGGCTGAGGCGTGCCCGTGCGCGGTACACCACGCGGTCTTGATAACAACACTCAAACGATAGACAGAAAGTCGGAATTTTGAACTCGAATCAACACTGTTCATACATCATCGTATGGTAGGCCCAGCGATTGACTTTCTGTGATACGACCTGCATGTACTCGCGTCTCTATGCATCGAAGCCCGGATGCCTTCTGTGACTTCAATCTGCTCACATGGGAGCCTGGAGGCTGTTAAACATGGTCTTGCTCAATCATTCAATGTTGAAAGAACTCTTGATGTCCTCATGGAATCTGAACAATCAGCTGCTGTTGGGAGTATTGATGTCCATCGGTGCTTACGAGTACGAGAGACGCTGCCTGCCGAGCACGATACACAACAAACACTCAAGTAGATCCGAACATAAATTCAGAATCATGTTATATACTCCACCAGACCCAATTAGTCCCTACTTACATACAAAAGTGCAAAAAATAATACACCCCCTCCATTTCCCAAAAAGATGCCATTTTCCTAGACAACCAAAACAAAACAATGGCGCCAAATGCAAGGAGCGAAATATCTGACCCTTCATACATACAGGACATCAAATGTACAATTGAAGCACCCATCCCACCACCAATGTTCTTCGTCTTCCTACACCATATTCGCCAATTGCTCATCAATAGTCTGGCTCAAAAACACCTTGCGCTCACCCACCAACTGCGCCTGCAATCGTTGCTCCGCCAGCGCAACAAGCTGCTTCTTCGTCACGCGATCCAGATCCGCCTCGCGCAGACACTGCTGCACAACCTCGATAACCGTCGCGTCACTCGGCCCGTTCATCATATTCTGGAAGTTGACCGTGCTGCCCGGCCTGCTCTGATCGAAGCCTAGCGGACTGCGCCCACGCACAGGCGGCGTCGACGCCATGAGATTGTCGCTCGACTGGAAGCCGCCCACGTTCGGGCGCGACGAGTACGGGCTGCGCGACCGGTTGGGATTGTAGTGGTCGGACATGTTACCCAGCGACATCTGACGCGATATATTGCCCATGCTCATCTGGCGGCCCGCGTTCGGGTTGTCCTGGTACCGGCTGAGATTGCTGTACGTAGACTGGCGCGCCTGCATGCCCTGGTACGGCCCCGGAGACTGCGGCGGCATGTGCGAGATGTTGTGCATGTTGGACATGATGGTCGATGCGGGCTTGACGGACGAGTACACGCTGTGCATGTCGTTCATTTCGTACGCTTCGTCCTCGTACGCGCTGAAGCCGCCTTTCTCGGAGGTCTGGCCGGGCACGCCACGGCGCCCGGGGAGCTCGTTGCGCTCGGCGTATTCGTCCCAGCGCATCATGGGGATGGCTTTGGGGTCAAAACCTTCGTCGTCGGTGGTGAGCGTCTTCTTGGTGCCTTGCTCGCCGATGACGACACGAGTATTGCCCCAGGAGAAATCGTCTTGCTTCCAGAAAGAGTACATGGGCAGGGCAAGCGAGTAAATTGGAAAGGCGAGGATGTAGATGATCATCCAGCCGACGTGCTGCCACTGTCGCTTGATGATGAAAATGAGCGCTTGCAGACCGTACACGGCTCCTAGCATGATGATGGAGAACATGGGGAATTGACCTGTGCCTGAGGCGACGGTGTAGACCAAATAGACTAGGTATGCGCAGATGGATGGGAGGACGAGGGTACCGAAAAGATCGATAAAGACGACGAAGCGCATGGAGAAACAACAGAAACCACACAGGTCCTTCAGAAAGACGAGTTCAGCCAAGTTGTGAATGGTAGAGTTGATCCATCGACGTCTCTGAGATAGTAGAATGCTCCATGTTTCGGGGGCGGCGGTGAGAGCGTAGGCGTCAGGGATGAATTTGTAGGACATGGTTGGGAAGTGCTTCGTCATGAGAGTGGTGAGGTAACGATCCTCACCAAGCGACAGGAGATTCTTCTTGTGCAGTGTGTCAACAACGCAGTCGGCGTAGTCCTTGATAACCTTGTCGGAGATGATGAGAGGCTTTCCTTTGTCGGCTGTGCGTAGGCGGTACATAGAGAAACTGGTTACGTTAGCGTCTGCACAGGGTAGAACGTTGAGCAACTTACCATCCAGGCAAACAAGTGACACTGCCGAACAAACTCTCAAAAGCCTTGGACAAGTGATGCGAGATGTAGTATTCGTAGACCTGGATCATCGTCCACCAAGAGCGATCCTCATTTTCGAGACTCGTCTCACCACAGATACCGGCAATCTTGGAGTCATTGGCGCAGCTAGCTACGAGGCGATTGAGGGCATCTGGTCGGACACTGGTGTCGGCGTCTACCATGAGCAGATACTCATACAGCTCGGGGTCTACACCGATGATATTGTTGATCTGATGAAACATCTCCAATTCAAGAGGGTTCATGGCTGAACGGAAGTGGACACGATTGAGGAAGCTCATGAGCAGAATCTGAGAGTCTCGCTTTCCACGGTTTCCAGGCTTAGACTTTTGCTGTTCGGACTCCTTGCCCATCTTGACCACAACGATGTATGGGACAACATTGCCTTCAAACTCATAGAGACCGGAGTACACCTTGCCGTAGTTGAGCTGCTGGCTGCCTTCGCCTACGGACCAGAATGGAAGCGCAGGAGGGTCGACCTTGGGATCAACACCGAGAATGTCGAGCACAATCTTCGGCGTTGGGCGATCGTTACCACCACCAACAATCATACCGTCACAAATGACACAAATCAGCTTGCGCTTATTGTCGTAGGCGAGAGCGGTCAGAGAGTCGAGACCCTTACGAAGCTGGTCCTCGCCTTCAGTGTAGGCGGGCACCTGACAGATGACAAATTTGTCCTGGTTGGCCGGACGCTTCCTTGAGCCCAGCTGGAGTGCAGCCAGAAACTTGACGACAATGACGGTACATAGCAGAATAGTGACCGCAAGCAGAATGTAGTCGTTGACCTGACAACGAGCCGTTTTGCGGAAGTCAGTCTTGCCCACGTAGAACATGTTGTCGAGACACTGCTTGTTGTACGCCTGTGCGGTAGCATTGAGAGTATTTTTGTATTCCTCTGTGATGTCGGTTCCAGCTTTGTCGTTGACCAAGTCGGTAAGTTTGGGGTCCAGAAAACCGTAGGCAGGGAAATTGTTCATTCTCTTCAAGGTATGGAAGTAGTCGGTAAGATCGTAGACCTTGTCGCCGAGGCGGAACCACTTGTGATTGAGGTCCTCGCCCTCACTTTTGACCTTGCCCGAATCCCATACTAGGTCACCTTTCCTGTATTCCTTGATGGCCGGGATGAAAGTGTTCGGGTACCAATCTTCAGCACTCAAAGATTTGCTGTCAGGCATGTTGGTCAATGCTCCAGATGTGTGAATTGCAAAGGCATTGTCAGTGGTTTCGTTGCTCTGCAGGACCAGGCGGCGATTGTCGGGCGTGTCCTCAATCAGATTTGGACACGCAAGATAGAGCGGTGGTGTGATGTAAGGATCCATGTTAGCGCCAGCCATTCCAATCATCCTGTCGCGAGAAGCTTCCACAGTAGAGTCGCTGTGCTGTTTCTTCCAGAAAGAAGTCAGATCGTAAACAACGCCGTGATGACTGACGTAGTAGTCGTTCTCGCCTTGGTGGTTCGATACTTGATTACGATCCCACACCTTGTCCTTGTTTGGGCAGAGCAATTTGCCAAAGGCGACAATGTAGAAGACGATGGCTCCGTTGAGGAGCAGGATGAGAAGAAACAACACGACCTTCTCTCGCCATGCCATACGGACGTCAGGGCGCTTCATACGGCCGACAAATTTAAGGAGCGGGGAAGGCATCCAGAAAGTAAGTGCCCAGACGAATGCGATCCAGATCCGTCGCGATGGAGTGATGGGGGACTCAGTGACCATCGCGTTACCACCTGACTCGGCATCGTAGTAGGTGATGCCCTTGTTCTCGTCGCCCTTGCCACCGAGCCCGTAATCGCCAGGAGCTTGCCCTGTCATTGTTGTGGGTGCAATCGACTTGGCGTCCATCATGCTTCGTGGGGCGAGACTAGCTGAACTCTGGAATGGGTTTTGTAGGGACTGCTGCGATTCTGGGAGTGGCGGAAAGAAGGTGCTGGCGGTCGGGTTTGCGACTGGGTAGCTGCTCTCCATACCACCAGCTCCAATCATACTTCCCATTACATTGGGAGAAGCAGAATATTCTTGAGTCTTGAGATCGAGTTGCGATTCGGCCTCCCACCAAGTGCTTTCTTTGACCCATACACGCTCCGTGCCCACACTGACCTCGCCATTGCTCCAGCCACGTTGCAAGATCCAGCTTTGTATGCCATCTTTGCCCTCTAGGCAGCCGAGGGGGTGATATCGTTGGTAGAACTCGTTATGATCGAAATCGGCGGTGAAGTCTAGGGAACGGCTGCGGCGGTTCGCCCACTCGGGCAATCGCCACTCGCGAAGTTGTCTCGAAACCACGCCTGCTTGCCATATCGATGACGTGTCTTGGTTAGTGGATGTGGGAACAGTATCAGTAGGGTGAATGGCCAGCTGAAACCAGACTCTGCTACTAGCGACAGTCACGGGAAGGTCAAATCGGCCATGCTTGCCGAGGACGACGCCCTCGCCTTGGACCGGAGCCAGTACTTGCTTGACGAAATTGTCCTCGTCAGGGATCTCGTACATGATCTTCTCCAACGTAGTTTCCCGCCTTTCGAGTTCTTGCTCCTTTTCACGGAGACCAGCGCCACTGATACCGAGATCAGCCTCGCAACTCTGAATCGCTTCCCTCATTCCTTCCAGAACAGAGTTGCCAGCAAGAGGGATCGACACGCCATCTTCCTTCATCTCAGCGTTGATGCCCTCGCTATCATCGAAGACGGTACGTAGAGCCAATGCTTTACCAAGTGCGCGACCAGGAACGTCGACCACAGTGATGTTGACAATGTCGCCGGCGTCATCCTCGGAATCGTCCGGTGTCATCATGCCCGCTTGGCTACCATCACTGTCGGATGTGAATGCATGCTTCGTCGCTCGGATGTCAGCCTTGATGGCGGCGTTTGCACGGGTAATGATGAAGTCCACAATAGCCTCGTATAGACCACCAATGACAACTTCACGCTCATTTGAGCTGAGCTTTTGCTGCAGAAGTTCGGGAGCGACGTCCAGGAGCTCAGCAACATCTTGACATGTCGATTGAAGAGCTTCCTCGTCCACGAAGTAGTCCAGAGTGTTCCCTAGCTTGAGCAGCCCGGCCAAGCAGCTGATGAGATCGCGCATCTCTTGTCCCTTGATCCCGATGCTCTTGAGATTGTTGCGGAGATCCTCGGCGGCGGCCGCGTCGTCAACGTCGGGAAGGTAGCTTGGGGGGTCGTAGGTGCCCGAGCGGTTCAGAAGCGTGTAGCGATCAAGCGGCGCAATGTCCAAAAATTCCCTTTCTTGCTTCGAAGCCGAGCTAGAGTTGAGGTAGTAGAAGACATCGAAAGCGCGGAAGCCATTGTGGGCTGGGACTTGAAGAAGGCCTTGCTGAACGTCCAGACCAGAGGTAGATAGCTTAAGCTCCGCACCTACGAGGTTCCCTGAGAGGTTTATTGTGAAAACAGCGGCCAAGGCAGAGTAGCGAGGGGCGAACGGATTCTGAGGTGTAACACAATGCGTGAAGGCTTTCAGGACCTCTAGTGCTTGGTAGAAGGTGCTTGGCAGCGACAGAGGCAGGCTTGAGACGAATGGTGCAAACAGTGAAGGCGTGGATTCGTGAAGGGAACTGTGATTGTCAGCTTAAGAGGACAAAGGTCTGCGTAGCGAATGGACTTACGCCAATACAATGCAAGCATCCTCGGCACGTCGTCGAGCATGCTCCCATGCCTTTCGTCCCAGCTCAAGGTCGACTGTGCCGCCAAATCGTCCGGTGTCAATAGCCTTTGCGTTGACCCAGGTGTTCACGACCAGACTGGTACTAGCTTCGAGGTTGTAGGGCTGACCGTGCTTGTGCGACCCATTGAGGTAATTTAGAAGCGTGGTGGTCGACACTTGTGAGGGAGGATTGTTGGGTCGTGGTGCCTGTGTCGAGGCTTGCGAGTACATGGACAAGCGGGAGTTGTTGTTGGCGAAACTCATGGTTGCGGGCTGAGGCGGGTCGCCCCTTCCGTGATAGAGGTGATTTTCAGTGATAGCAGACAGAGACGTGCAGACAAATATAGCGAACGTTTAAGGTGAGGCTCCTGGCTTGAGTGCTCGGAATCGTCGAGCGTGGGTTGGGATGGCGACGGGTGCAACGCTGGTGACGCGTGTCACAATGCTCTAGAAATCGACGTAGCGAGGGGATAGTATTAAACGACTGTATGAAGCGAGAAAGAAAAATGCACGCAGCGAGAGGCTCCTCAGACGCAGACACAAGTTCAGAGATGTTTGTTGGCTTCAGGGCGAGCCTCCATTCCTCAGCGGCCGGGGGCTGTTGCGGCTTCAGGCCTCTTGCGGTATAGCGGGCATAGTGCGTTAGAGATACTTCGCACCGTAAACTCGCCGCCTGAACGTTACGGGCCCCAGCAGCTGTCCGAACAGGGATGGCAAAGTCTGAGGTTTTCGTCGCCACGACCAATTGCAGCGTCCGGCCGAGTCGACCAATATGCGGAGCGTAGCGGCGGCGTGGCGCAGAGACGATCGCGCCCCTATTTTTAGTCAAAATTTATTGTTTACATGGCGTGAGGTTAGTCACTCCTCCCAACGTCGATGCGCATCTCGATGGTCGACGGCATTGTCACTGTTGCAGTGGCTACCTATCGATAGCAAACGTCACAAATGTGGAGCGTGGAGCGTGGGAAGCGAAGGAGCTACCGACGGCTTCATCGGATCGCACCTGGGCGAATCCTAACAATATCCCCTTGAAGCAGCCTGCGAATCTCGGGAGATTGCTTCTCAAATGCTTCGCGAGGCTAGCTGTCAATCATGTCGAGCTGTAATTTCATTTACTGCTGACGTCGAGGACCAAGGCCCCTCTTTCCAGCGTGTCTCGACTGCTCTCCCCCCCAAATCGGGAGTCTTTTTCACTAATGTTCCATCGACCGCTGCCCCATACAGCCGTAACAAATCAAAAGACTCAGCCTCCACTCGCCACCGTGGACACTTTCGAGGGAGTGTGTCTTACACGACGCTGTATGCCCACACGAGACACACCAACGAGAATTGCAGAGGTTGCAGATGCTGTCGTCAAGACAACACGATGCCTGCACGGGAACAAGAATATTCGCGTTGGGTGAGATGGAACGACAGACGCGCAATCGATACGGCTCTAGCGCGCATTCAATGGAGCGCAGCGATGATCGTTCCTCCACAGACACGATGCACTACGAACGGTCGTTGGCTCTGCTGCTTCTGCACCTGCGGGTCGGGCACCACACGCCCGGAAGAGCGAGAACTGAAACGCACACTGTGTTGTCCTCTGCGGTGCCAGTGTGCACTTCTGGGAGGCCTTTCGAGACAGCACGAGCTTCCAGCCAAAATGTTCTTGGGCCTTTCAGTCAGCAGGAGAGGTGGAGCTGTGAAGCATCGACAATGTGTAATAGCCCGGTTCGGCGTAATATAAGTCTAATTTTGGGGGCCCCTTTTCCTTTCCGGGTCTCCTAGTCAACACAGACCAACAGAGGCGTCGACCGCAGCCGTGTGAGCGAGAGCTAGCCCTAGAGACATCCTGGCAAGTCCATCAATTTGACCAGACTGCAACTCAAACCCCCTTTGCCGCTGTCAACGGCTCTCACGCTCAATTCCTTCGTTTGTAGCATATTCACCACGCTCGCTGCCTATAATTAATCCTTCACTGAGGCCCCTTGACGATTCGCTGGTCTCGCGGCGCCCTGTACATTCCAGCAAGCCTACTGCAGCACACGAATTAATCGTCTCAAGACACCTTGTTTCAACCACACGCAACCGCCTCGACAATCGCCAACCGCGTCTGCTTGACGAACAAACTCGCCCAGCGCTCCCACGGGGACGCGTTCGCCCACAATGACCGCCAATGTACTACAGCAGCCTTCGCTGCCAGCTCTGCCGACGCATCAGCAGAATGACACGGGCGTTACGGCTGCTCTTGCCAGTCGCTTCCACGCACATCTACCCACCGCTTTAGTCTCGTCGCATGGCTTTGTTTCCATCAACACATACACCGATCCTGGGCGAGGCGTGGATGGCGGAAGAGAGGGAAGCGCAAATCAGGCATCCGAGGAGCTCGCTGAGAGGGCATATCGGCGGCTTGAACATCGTACTGAGGATCAAGTGATTGCTTTTTTGTAAGTATGTTGTGTGCTACGGATTGTAGATATCTGACTGTATGCAGGGGTGACTCCGGTTCTGGCAAGACGACCCTTCGTGGACACATGCTGAGATCGTTCCTCAACTACTCTTCAACGCCACTGTCAAAGAAGATCGAGCACGCAAACTTCGTCTTCCAGTCTTTGACTACAACCAAATCGCTCACTACGCCGTCCGCCTCCAAATCTGGTCTACTTCTTGAACTGCAATACAACACCTCGACCTCTAAACACGCCACTCTGCTCGGCGCTCAATTTCTTGCACACCGTCTCGAACGCAGCCGCATCGCGTCGGTCCCAACGGGGGAGCGAAATTACCATGTGCTATACTACCTCCTTGCCGGCACCAGTGCTGCGGAGAAGAGACATCTTCGCCTAGATGTTGTTGGAGACGGTGCAGCGGGCAACCGAACTTCACTGGGATCGAACAGAAGATGGCGGTATCTGGGACATCCAACACAATTGAAGGTCGGCATTGATGACGCCAAGGGTTTCACCCAGTTCAAGGAAGGGCTCAAGAGGCTAGAAGCTGGTCGTGAAAACATCGCAGGTATCTGCGAGATTTTGGCCACTGTACTCCACATTGGCCAGCTCGAGTTTGAAGCGGGACAATCCACTACCCCCGGAGCGGACGACAGTGGAGGTTACTCACACGAAGGCGGGGAGTCACTTACAGTAGTGAAGAACAAGGATTGCCTTGTTCCCATCGCCGAGTTCTTGGGTGTGAACGTGGAGGATCTCGAGCAGAGCCTGCGGTACAAGTCGAAGACGTTGTACAGAGAGCGCGTTACAGTCATGTTGGATCCCAAGGGTGCTCGAGCAAACGCAGACGAGCTTGCCCGTGCCCTCTACTCGCTTTCGGTTACTTGGATAATGGAACTAATCAACTCGAAGTTGTCCGTTCGCTCCGACGACATATCCAACACGATCTCGTTGGTCGACTTCCCAGGCTTCCAGAATTCTGCTGCCACCGGCTCTTCGCTCGACCAGCTTCTCAACAACGCTGCGAACGAGAACATGATTGCGTTCACCCAAGACAGTTTCTTCAAGCGTCAGATTCAAGAGTTGGAAGCGGAAGAAATTGCGTTGCCGGGCACGGAATTCTACGACAACTCTGAAGCGAAGAGTGGGCTTCTAAAATCTGGCAACGGTCTCCTTGCTATCCTCGACGATCAGATGCGTCGCGGCAAATCTGACATGCAGTACCTCGATACTCTCCGCAAGCGTTTTGATGGCAAGAACCCGTCTATCCAGCCCGGCAAAGCCACAGTGGTCCAGCCTGGCAGCAACTTTCCTACTCCCAATACTTCACCAGCTTTCACAATTCGACACTACTGTGGAGATGTGGACTACAGTGTCGAAGGCATTCTAGAAGAGAACGCTGAACTCATCTCTGGTGACATGATCAACCTCCTGAAATCCGCCAACGGACCGTTCATCCAGCAATTGCTGGGTCAAGAAGCCTTGCACAAGATGAGCCACCCCAAGGAAAAGTCTGCTATCATGCAAGCTTCGGTCAGCTCTAAGCCCACCCGTCAACCCAGCATGGCGCGTCGCAAGGCCGACAAGACCGGCCGCTATGGTCGTACACTGAACGTATTCGATGAGGACGCCGTCAGCGAGGCTGAGAGCAATGTCTCTGGTTCGAGGAAGGGTGGCGACTCCACGAAACAAACTGGTGCCGCTGGCCAGACAGTAAGCGCACTCAAGACGATCGACACCGCGATGCGAAAGGCAAACCCTTACTTCGTCTTCTGCCTGAAGCCCAATGAACGGAGAATCGCAAACCAGTTTGACAGCAAGTGTGTGCGCGCACAGGTGCAAGGACTTGGTTTGGCAGAAATCAGCAATCGTGTCCGCAAGGCAGACTACAGCATCTTCCTTCCTTTCGCGGAGTTCCTCGGCATGGCACAATCTGAAGCTGGCATTGTGGGCAGCGAGAAGGACAAGGTGGAGATGGTCCTTGACACCAAGCCATGGCGAGAGAATGAAGTTCGTGTAGGAGCCACCGGAGTCTTTCTCAGTGAGAGATGCTGGCTTGAGCTTGCCGAGCTAGCAGAGTTGATGCCTGCTGCCCGTGGCTACGCAGACTCCAGCGACAACTTGACGCCCGACGGTGGTCGATCGTATGGAGACGGGCGAGCTGGTCTCCTTTCGCCATCGCCGGGCGAATACTACAACGACAAGAGCGGCAACTACTTTGGTCAGAAGGACATCGACGCCCGCTCCGAGGCACCATCCGGCATTACGAATGGTGACATGTTCCATGGATTGGAGCAGCCCAAAGTCATCGACGAGAAGGCGGCTGACAAGAAGCTACAAGAGGTCGATGTTCTCCCTGTCTCCGGCAGCCGAAAGCGATGGATGTTCATCGTCTACTCCCTCACCTGGCTCGTCCCTGACTTTGCCATTCGCATTGTTGGACGGATAAAGCGAAAAGACGTCCGGATAGCATGGCGTGAGAAGCTGGCCATCAACATGCTTATTTGGCTCAGCTGCGCTTTCGTTATCTTCCTCATGATTGGGTTTCCCATGTTGATCTGTCCTAAGCAAAACGTCTACTCTACCTCGGAATTGTCATCCTTCAACGGCAAAGGTGCTGATGCATACGTTGCCATGCGAGGCATTGTCTACGACTTGGACGACTTCATCCCTCATCACTACCCGAATATCATCCCCCAGAAGAACCTCGAGAAGTATGCCGGAAAGGATGCCACCAATCTGTTCCCGGTACAAGTCTCGGCTCTTTGCAACGGCGTAGACGGAGTGGTTCACCCAGGTGTGCAGCTCAACTACAGGAACTCCAACTACTCCGCATCTACCACCAACAGTCTTATTAGTCAAACAGATCTCAACGCTCAATACCACGACTTCCGATGGTTCACGAACGATTCTCGCCCCGACTGGTGGTTTGAGCAACAGGTGTTCCTCAAGTCCAACTACATGAAGGGCCGCGTTGGTTTCAGTCCCGAGTATCTGAAGACTCTTGCGAACAAAGGCGACTCCATCGCCTACATGAACAACAAGGTCTACGATATGACCCCCTACATGCCTGGAGGCCGCGATGTGAAGCCAGCTCCAGAAGATGAGCCAGAACCTGATTTTACACCAAATACCAACTTCATGGATGAGGGTGTCGTTTCTATCTTCCGTGTGCAGTCGGGCAAGGACATCAGCAAGTACTGGGACGGTCTCACCATGGATCCCAAGAAGAAGAATGACATGCAAGTCTGCCTTGATAACCTGTTCTACGTTGGCGAGCTGGACACTAGGAACTCTGCCAAGTGTCAGTTTGCAAAGTACTTCTTGCTCGCAATCTCCATCCTCCTGGTCAGCGTTATCGGTTTCAAGTTTCTTGCGGCTCTCCAGTTCAGCAGGAAGACCGACCCCGAGAATATCGACAAGTTCATCATCTGCACTGTCCCAGCCTATACCGAAGATGAAGACTCGCTACGCCGTGCGATCGATTCAGCCGCAAGGATGAAGTACGATGACAAGCGCAAACTTCTCGTCATTGTCTGCGACGGTATGATTATCGGCCAGGGCAACGACAAGCCAACTCCTCGCATCGTCCTCGATATCCTTGGTGTCCCTGAGGCCACTGATCCAGACCCGCTCAGCTTCGAGAGTTTAGGTGAGGGTCAGCGCCAGCACAACATGGGCAAATGCTACTCCGGACTGTATGAGGTCCAGGGTCACATTGTGCCTTTCCTGGTCATCGTCAAGGTTGGCAGGCCAGCTGAGGTGTAGAAGCCCGGCAACAGAGGCAAACGTGACTCCCAGATCATCCTGATGAGATTTTTGAACCGCGTACACTACAACCTGCCCATGAGTCCACTCGAGCTCGAAATGCACCACCAGATTCGCAACATCATCGGCGTCAACCCAACCTTCTACGAATTCCTCCTGCAGATTGATGCCGATACGGTCGTTGCTCCTGACGCAGCTACTCGTTTCGTCGCCGCCTTCCTACACGACACTCGCCTCATCGCCATATGCGGAGAAACAGCTCTTACGAACGCCAAATCCTCCTTCGTCACCATGATGCAAGTGTACGAATACTACATCTCCCACAACCTGACCAAGGCCTTCGAGTCTCTCTTCGGTTCCGTGACCTGTCTGCCCGGTTGTTTCACCATGTACCGCATCCGCGCCGCCGAGACGGGCAAGCCCCTCTTCGTCAGCAAGGAAGTCGTCGAAGCCTACCAAGAGATCCGCGTCGACACCCTGCACACCAAGAACCTGCTGCATCTCGGAGAAGATAGATACCTGACGACCCTGCTGCTCAAGTTCCACGCCAAGTACAAGACCAAGTACACCATGCGCGCGCACGCCTGGACCGTCGCGCCCGACAGCTGGTCAATCTTCATGTCTCAACGTCGCCGCTGGATCAACTCGACGGTGCACAACCTCATCGAGCTGATCCCACTGCAACAGCTCTGCGGATTCTGCTGCTTCAGCATGCGCTTCATCGTGTTTCTCGACCTCTTGTCCACCGTCGTGCAGCCCGTCATCGTCGTGTACATCGGCTACCTCATCTACCTGCTCGTCGCAACACCCGACGTCGTCCCCATCACCGCCTTCATTCTCCTCGGAGCCATCTACGGCCTGCAAATGATCATCTTCATCATCCGCCGCAAATGGGAAATGATCGGCTGGATGATCATCTACATGCTCGCGACCCCCATCTTCGCCTTTGCCCTCCCGCTCTACTCCTTCTGGCACATGGACGACTTCTCGTGGGGTAACACGCGCGTCGTGACCGGCGAAAAGGGCCAGAAAATCGTGGTGTCTGATGAGGGCAAATTCGACCCTGCGTCTATCCCTAAGAAGCGCTGGGAAGAGTATCAGGCTGAGATGTGGGAGCAGCACACGATGCGCGACGACCGCTCCGAAGTCTCGGGCTACACGTACGCGACGCGCAAGGCTCCGTTCGGCGGCTCCATGGCGGGCTCAGAGTACGGCGGTATGCCGCCGTCACGACCCATGTCGCACCTCGACTTGCCGCGCTATACGACGAATAGTCAGAGCCGACTTAGCCTTGCGCCGAGCGGGTTTGGGGGCTACGAGAGTGGCATTGAGATGAGTCAGGCGGCGGGGTTGCCGGCGGATGAGGTGATTCATGCTGAGATTAGGGATATACTGAGTACGAGTGATTTGATGACGGTTACTAAGAAGTCTGTTAAGGTGGAGTTGGAGCGCAGGTACGTTCACTATATTTCATTGACGGTGGGTTTTGAGCTAACAGAGGGAACAGGTTCGCATGCGATCTTACGCTTAAGAAGCAGTTCATCGGCCAGGCTGTTGAGTCTCTGCTCGTCAATGGCATTCACTAGCGATGCCATCACTATTTTTCGCCATTTTACGAATCTACGCGTCGAAAACCCATCTTCTCGCCATCTATCGCTCCTTTTGTACCACACACCGTCTGGGACAAGAGTCCCGGCTAATCATTGCATTCTCTCATTCTTCGGGTCGGCGTTGCTTACTTCGGATCTGGAAGGGGATTTACTGGTGGCGCATTTGTTGTTTTGCATTGGATGGATCAAAACCTATGTTGGGGGAGCTAGAAATTGGGCTGCAGAGCTGTGGAAGGGAAGGGAAGAGCTGGCTTTGAATGTGATTGTGAGCATAGTAATACAATGTATCTGACATATATGAAACTGAGATACTTGATGTTGTGGGAGTTTTGTGATGCTTATTGGCAGTTTTACTCAGGGGTTTGGTGATTGAAAACCGGGCCCTATATGAAAGAGCACAGTAGGTCGCATGCACACTCACCTTACTCCTGTACGTACTCCCTACTGCCCAGTAATAGTAATATTGAATGTATCTCGTGACTCATACTCTGCAGCT
>Ga0265780_10001379_pt1 | contig 34231 bp, 26 predicted proteins | sample P1T30metagenome_FD_192432 | JGI IMG/M metagenome (GOLD analysis project Ga0265780, IMG submission 192432) | Plant litter microbial communities from East Loma Ridge, Irvine, California - P1 T30 | ecosystem: Environmental > Terrestrial > Plant litter > Unclassified | place: USA: California...
CGTCACGTCAGTCGCGGCAGTCACGTCAATGCCCGTCACGTCGGTGCCGGTCACATCGGTGGCGGCGGTGACATCCGTGCCAGTCACATCGGTGCCGGTGACATCGGTGGCTGCGGTGACATCCGTGCCCGTCACGTCGGTGCCAGTCACGTCAGTCGCGGCAGTCACATCAGTGCCCGTCACGTCCGTCGCGGCAGTCACGTCCGTGGCGGCGGTCACGTCCGTGCCAGTCACGTCAGTGCCGGTCACATCGGTGGCGGCGGTGACATCCGTGCCCGTCACGTCCGTGGCACCCGTCACGTCGGTGGCGCCGGTCACGTCCGTGGCACCCGTCACGTCCGTGGCACCGGTCACGTCCGTCGCCGCGGTCACATCCGTACCCGTGACGTCAGTGGCGCCCGTCACGTCGGTGGCTGCGGTCACGTCCGTGCCCGTCACGTCGGTGGCTGCGGTCACGTCGGTGCCGGTCACGTCGGTGCCCGTGACGTCGCTGCCGCCGTCATCGGCCCGGACCAGGAGGGTGACCGAGTCGCCGGGCGCGAAGGGCGAGCCGCCGATCGACTGCTCGGCCGTGATCAGGTAGTCGCCGATCCCGACGTCGGCGACCGTGGTCGTCCACTCCCCGTCCTCGGCCGAAGCCGGGATCTCGCGGGCCGGCAGATCGCCGAACGTCACCCGCACGGTCGCGCCGGGCTCGGCCGATCCGCTGACGATGACGTCGGTCGTGTCGGTCGACGTCGGAACGACGACCGGTGCCGCCCCGTCGGGCGTCTCGATGACGACCGGATCGGTCAGACGCACGTCGATGAGGATCGTGACGGGAGCGGAGGGCTCTCCCCCGCCGGCCGGAGTCTGAGTCGCGCTCACCGTCTGGCCGAGACCCACGACGACGTCGTCGACGGGAACGGACCAGACGCCGTCCTCGTCCGCCGTCGTCTGAGCGATCGCGTCGCCGATCGTGACGTCGATCACGGCGCCGGGTGCAGCGAGACCGCCCACCGTCACCGTCGTCGTCGTCGCCGGGGCGAAGACGAGGAAATCGTCGCCGTCACCGGGAGCGTTGATCGTGAGGGCGTCGAGAGCCTGGGCGTTGACCGTGGAGCTCGCCAGGTCGATCACCGCACCCGACTGTCCGACCGTGCCGGGCAGCAGCGCGAGTCGCAGTGCCCGCACGGTCGAGGCGCCGGTGTCGGTTCCGTTCGGGTCGCGGAAGCCGGGTCCCGTCTGCGAGTTGACCCGCACGGAGACGATGCCGTTCACGACGTCGAGCAGCGGGCTGAGGACATCGCCGACCGCTCCGGTGAGCGACCCCAGGTCCGATGCGACGGCCGCGAGGGCTTCGCCGCCGATGACCGGCTCGAGCACCGGACGCGTGACCGAGGGGACGGTGCTCTCGACGACCGTCTCGACAGCGCCCTGCAACCCGTCGAGGATGCCTCGGACAGGCGACAGGAGCAACTCGACCGCGGGGTTCGCGTTCGGCAGGGGCGTGACGACCGCCGTCGCCTCGGGCGCCACCTGGCTGGTGCCCGCGAGGGCGCCGAGGGTGGTGTCGAGCGTGACGACGACGGTGGCGACGTCTGCCGTCACGGTGGGCCCCGTGATGGGGACGGAGACCCTCACCGCGGGCGTGGTCGTCACGACGACCGTCGCCTCGGTCGTGTCGAGGGCTCCGGTGATCGCGGTGTCCAGCGCCTCGGGCAGCGTCGTCTCGAAGATGCCGTCGAGGGCCGTCTGGAGCTCGCCGGCGACCACTTCGCCCGACAGCAGCTCGGTGTTGGGCCCGAGGCCGTTGAGCGTCTGCAGCTCGGCGACGTCGACGATGACATCACCGGTCGAGAGGTCGATCGACACGGGACCGTTGGTCAGCGGTGCTCCCAGCACCGGGGCCGTGGCCGTCGCGAGATCGACGTCGGCGGTGACGCTGGCCGTCGTGTTCCGCAGCGTCACGACGCCGAGGGGGGCCAGCGTGGTCTGCAACGGCGTCAGCACGGCTCCCTGCACGATCGCCGGCAGACTGCCGGTCGCCGTGTCGAGGTCGGAGTCGAGCGAGGTGATCGTCTCGGTCAGATCGGCGCTGAGGGCGGCGACGGCCGGGCTGTGCAGCGTGAGGCGCGCACCGTCGACCTGGTACTCGCTGGCGACGCTGTAGCCGTCGGCCGTCCGGGTCGCCGTCGCGCTCGACGAGAGCGCACCGAGCTCGAGCGACAGCTCGTCCGCGAGCCCCGACAGCTGCGCCTCCGAGAGGAACCGCGTGAGATCGAGCGAGGCCTGCTGCGCCGGCGACCCGTCGCCGACCCGGATGGCGCCGCTCTCGGTGATGAGACCCGAGGCGGCCGTGCTGCCCGTCGGGGTGGCCGCGCCGTACTGCGACGTGGCTCCGAGCTCGAGGAGCGGGTTGGTGCCGAAGAGCTCGACGTCGCCCGTCAACCTGAGGGCCTGCAGCGCGGTGAGGTCGAGGGGGTTCTCGACCGGCTCGGTCGCCGTCCCCGAGTAGGCCGAGTAGGCGCCCTTCAGGTCGGCGAGCGTGTCGACGTCGACGATGCCGCTGCCGCTGAGGAACAGCCCCTCCGCCTCGGTGACGTCCGGCGGAGCCGCCTGGGCGGGGACGACGGTCGCCGTGGCGACGAGCGTCCCCACGGCCAGGGCCGCCCCCCAGATTCCGATCGACCCCACGGGGCCGCGTCGCTTGATTCGTTGCACGGGTGCCTCTTCCTGGCGGGCGCGAGCCCGCCGCCTGATCCGACTCCCCCGGTGGTTGGCCGGGGGTGTGCTGTGGTGCTGTGTCTCGTCGTGCCGTCGCTCCGCTAGGTGATCGCGGGCGACGTCCGATCGCTCGGCGCGCCTTCGGGCAGCTCGCCGATCCCTCCCCTCGAACTCGAGAGACGGGCCCGCACGACGCCGACGCGGGCGGCGACGAAGGCCGCGGCGCGCTGGAAGGTGACCGTGCGGATGAAGATCATGTCGGCCGCGAGCATCGCGAGCGAGAAGAGCGGCAGCCCCATGAAGAGACCGATGCCGATGTGCATGGCGCTCACTCCGAGCAGTCCGACGACGCGGGTCCATCGGCGGAGGAGGAGGAACGGGAAGAACAGCTGCACGGCGACGGCGAACCACGTGGCGAACGCCACCAGCACGCCGTTGGCGGTCAGCAGACCGCTGAGAGCCGGCCACGGCGCGAAGCGGTCCACGTGCAGCGGGTAGTAGATCGCCGTCCCGTCGCGCCAGAGCTCGCCCTGCACCTTCGACAGACCCGCGATGACGTACACGACGAACAGCTGCCCCGCGACGGCCACCAGGGCCGCGTTGTGCAGCAGGGTCGGCACCCAGCCCGCCTCGGCGCGCACCCGGGCGATCAGATGCGATCGGGACCCGACGGCCTTGTGGCCCCGCGCCTCCCGACGTCCCCTCCGACGGGCGTCGAGCGACCAGACCCGCGACAGGTCGGCGAAGCAGAAGTAGAAGAGGAACAGCCGGACCGCGTTGTCGGTCTGATCGACCGCGATCGGGTTCGACGCGGTGAGGCTGGCGTACAGCCAGAGCGTGACGACGGCTGCGATCCGCCCGTGCCAGCCGACGAGGAGCGCCAGGGCCGACACCCCCAACGCGACGTAGCCGAACCAGAACGCCGGGCCGCCGGCCTGGGCCGCGGCGAACACCACGAACGGGAACCCCCAGTCCGACGATCGGCTCAGCGAGGCGGACCAGTCGGAGGCTCCGCCCCAGGTGTACGACGCCGTGCTGGCGTTGGCCAGCACGAAGAGCAGGATGCCGAGCCCGGTGATGATCCGGGCCGCGGCGACCCCGTACAACGCCTTCTCACCGTCGAGGAACCACCAGTCGAGCCGGCCGACGAGCCGCACCCAGGAGGCGCGGGTCGCCTCCCCGACGGCGCTCACGAGCGTCCTCCGCGCCCGTACAGCACGTCGACGGCACCCTGGTCGAGGGTCGAATCGGGCAGCGGCGAGCGCCACCCCGTCGTCACGAATCGGAACTCGGGGTTCGGAGCCGGATCGCCCCTCTGCTCGAACGGCGTCACGGGGGTGATGCGGACGCGGACCTGCACATCGTCCACCTCGCCCCACTGCGCGACGGCCACGGCCGAGGCGACCCGGTTCAGCGCCTCCTCGTGGTCCAGGTACGACCGCACGGCGACGTCGCCGGCGTCGGAGGTCGCCGCGATGTCGGCGGCCAGCTCGGGGCGCCAGTCGTCGAGGTCGAGATCCTGACCGACCGCGGGCTTCGCCCCGTCGCCGAGCGCTTGGAAGGCCCGGAAGTACCCGCGAGCGAGCGAGAAGTTCGTCAGATACGTCCGCGAGGGCACCAGGTGGTGCGTGACGCCGTTGGCGATGTCGCGATCGGTGACGGTGAACCAGTCGGTGGCCTCCGTCTCGCCGCTCGGCAGCGCCCGGACGTCGAGTGAGATGTCGCTCGAGACGGGCTCGGGGGCGAAGACCGACCAGCTCTGCCGGAAGAACGGCAGCATGTAGCCGCGGAGGTTCTCGTCGCCGACGGCCGCACGGACGGGATTCGACGCGGACGACCACAGCAGGGTCGCCCCCAGGTGCCCGACGAGCAGCACCACGACGAGGCCGAGGGCCGCGTGGGCGACGCGGGGGTGCCGTCGGTCCGAGCGCGGACGGGTTGGCGGCGTCGGGAGGGCGTCGTCCGGAGAGGGCGAGGCGGGTCCGACGACGATGGTCGGCGCGGAGTCGCCCGGGTCAGGGGTCGACGAGGCGTTTCTGATCCTGTGCGACGTCACGGTCGCGGTCCTCTCGGGTCGATCGATCTCGTCCCGCCGTGGTGAGGGGCAGGACAACCGGCTCTGGTGAGGGGCCGGAACCGCGCCGTGGTGAGGGGCACGTGGTCGACGTGGTTGGCGTCGACGTTGTGTCATCTTATGGTGTCGCGGACGAGATCCGCACCCCACGAACAGGGGCGGGCGTCGATCGGTCCGTCGCGCCGACCGGCACGCGGCGACCGACGGCCCCGAAGCCCCCACAACGGAAAAGACCCCTCACGCACCCGCCAGAGCCCGGTTACCCTTGCTGCATTTCTGCCCTGGGGGAGTTGGCCTGGATGGCGCCACGTGAGGAGCCTCGTCGAGTTTAGCGGCAACTGAGTGCCGACCGCGACCCGAGGTGTTCCCTGGAGGCATGAGAATCGTCATCGCCGGAGGACACGGCAAGATCGCCCTGCTCCTCGAACGCCGACTCGCCGACGCCGGGCACGACCCCGTCGGCATCGTCCGCAACGCAGACCACACCGCAGACCTCGAGGCCGCGGGCGCTCGCGCCCTCGTGCTCGACCTCGAGAAGACCGACGTCGACACCCTCGCCGGCCACCTCGACGGGGCCGACGCCGTCGTGTTCGCCGCAGGCGGCGGCGGTGGCAGCGGCGCCGAGCGCAAGCTGACCATCGATCGAGACGGTGCGATCCTGCTGGCCGACGCCGCCGAGAAGGCCGGAGTCGGGCGCTACGTGATGGTGTCCGCCATCGGCACCGACGACTTCGACCCGGCCCGAGCCGAGCTGCCCGCCGAGAACGACGACGACGTGTACCAGGTCTACATGCGCGCGAAGAGCGAAGCCGACTCCGATCTGCGGGGTCGCGACCTCGACTGGACGATCGTCCGCCCCGGTGGCCTCACGGACGACGCCGGCACCGGTCTCGTGACCGCCGCCTCGACCGTCGAGCGGGGAACGATCCCCCGAGCGGACGTCGCCGAGATCATCGCCACGGCGCTGATCGAGGGCACGGCCGTGCGGACCCAGTTCGAGGTCGTCTCGGGTGACTCGACGGTCTCGGACGCGCTGGCGACCATCAAGTACTGACCCGCGCCTCCCCGGTCGACCCCGGGAGACGACGGAGGGCCCCGGAGGCGCGTGCTGCGCCCCGGGGCCCTCGCCGTATCGGGATGGCCGACCCCGGTGACCCCGCTAGACGAGCGCGGCCGACTGCCGGGCGATCTCGAGCTCCTCGTTCGTGGGCACCACGAGGACCTTCACGCGCGAGTCGTCGGGCGAGATGAGACGCGCCTCGCGCGATGACAGCTCGTTGCGGTCGTCGTCGACCCGGATGCCGAAGAACTCGAGCCCCGCGAGGGTGCGGCGCCGCAGCAGCGCGTTGTTCTCGCCGACGCCGGCCGTGAAGACGACCGCGTCGAGCCCGCCCAGCTGAGCGACGTAGGCGCCGATGTAGTGGCGCAGCCGGTGCCGGTAGACGGCGAGCGCGGCTTCGGCCACGGCGTCGCCTCGGGAGGCGCTGTCCTGCACGTCGCGCATGTCCCCGCTGCCCGTGAGACCGAGCAGACCCGAGCGCTTGTTCAGCAGGGTGTCGAGCTCGGCCACGTCGAGCCCGGCCTCGCGATGCAGATGGAACACGGCCGCCGGGTCGATGTCGCCCGAGCGCGTGCCCATGACGAGGCCCTCGAGCGGCGTCATCCCCATGCTCGTGTCGATCGAGCGCCCTCCGTCGATGGCGGCGGCGGATGCGCCGTTGCCGAGATGGAGGACGATGGTCTTGAGCTCGGCGAGCGGGCGACCGAGGAACTCGGCGGTCTTCTCGCTGACGTACTTGTGCGACGTGCCGTGGAACCCGAACCGGCGCACGTGATGGCGCTTGGCGAGGTCGGCGTCGATGGCGTACGTGTACGCGGCCGGAGCCAGCGTCTGGTGGAACGCCGTGTCGAAGACGGCCACGTGCGGCACATCGGGGAACGCCTTCTTCGCCGCCTGGATGCCCTGCAGGTTGGCCGGATTGTGGAGGGGCGCGAGGGTCGAGAGGCGATCGATCGCCTTCTCGACGTCGGCCGTCACGACGGTCGCCCGATCGAACTCCTCGCCGCCGTGGACGACCCGGTGCCCGACCGCGACCGGCGGGTACTCGGCGAACGACGGCCCGTGCGACTCGAACGCGTCGAGCATCGCGGCGAAGCCGGCGGCGTGGTCGGCGATCGGCTGCGAGTCGTTGCGGGTCTCGTCGCCCGTCACCTCGTTGCGGTGCCGCGTGGACCCGACGCTGTCGCCGATGCGCTCGACGAGACCGCTCGCGAGCGTCCGCTCGCCGTCGAGCTCGATCAGCTGGTACTTGAACGACGACGAACCGGAGTTGACGACGAGGACTGCGCTCACGAGGGGTTCCCTTCGGGGGTGGGGGCGACGGCCGACGCGCTCTGCGTCCCCGCCTGGATCGCCGTGATGGCCACGGTGTTGACGATGTCGCCGACCAGCGCACCGCGCGAGAGGTCGTTGATGGGCTTGCGGAGCCCCTGCAGGATCGGCCCGATGGCGACGGCGCCGGCGCTGCGTTGGACCGCCTTGTAGGTGTTGTTGCCGGTGTTGAGGTCGGGGAAGATGAACACGGTCGCCCGCCCGGCCACCTCGGAGTCGGGCATCTTCGCGGCGGCCACCGTCGGGTCGGCGGCGGCGTCGTACTGGATCGGCCCCTCGACCAGCAGGTCGGGTCGGCGCTCGCGGACGAGAGCGGTCGCGGCGCGGACCTTCTCGACGTCGGCGCCCGAGCCGCTGTCGCCGGTGCTGTAGCTGAGCATCGCGACCCGGGGCTCGATGCCGAACTGCTCGGCGGTCTGCGCCGACGAGATGGCGATGTCGGCGAGCTGCTCGGCCGTCGGGTCGGGGATGACGGCGCAGTCGCCGTAGACGAGGACGCGGTCGGCCAGCGCCATGAGGAACACGCTCGACACGACTCCGACGTCGGGGAGGGTCTTGATGACCTCGAACGCCGGTCGGATCGTGTGGGCCGTGGTGTGCTTGGCGCCGGAGACCATCCCGTCGGCGAGACCGAGCTTGACCATCATGGTGCCGAAGTACGACACGTCGGTCACGGTGTCCATGGCCATCGACGCCGAGATGCCCTTGTGCGCGCGGAGCTTCGCGTACTCGGCGGCGAAGCGCACCTGCAGACTCGGATCGAACGGATCGAGCACCCGGGCGTCGGCGAGGTCGAGGCCGAGCTCGGCGCCCCGCGCGCGGATGGCGGTCTCGTCGCCGAGCAGGGTGATGCGGGCCACGCCGCGCTGGAGCAGGGTCGAGGCGGCCCGCAGGATGCGGTCGTCGTCGCCCTCGGGCATGACGATGTGCTTGCGAGCACCCCGGGCGCGCTCGAGCAGCTGGTACTCGAACATGAGGGGCGTCACGACGCCGGAGGGGCTGACCTGCAGGAGGCGCATGAGCTTCGCGCCGTCGACGTGCTTCTCGAAGAGGGCGAGCGCCAGGTCGTACTTGCCGGAGGAGTCGGCGGCCAGGCGGCCCCGGGTCTGCGTGATGGCGAGCGCGGTGTCGTACGTGCCCATGTCGTTGTGAGCGATCGGCAGCGGGCTGTCGAGGCCCGCGATCAGCCGGTCGACCTGCGGCGCCATCTCGAACCCGCCGTTCAGCACGATCCCCGCGAGCGAGGGGAACGTCTCGGACGCGTGGGCGAGCACGGTGGCCACGAGCACGTCGGAGCGGTCGCCCGGGACCACGACGATCGCCCCCTCGGTCAGGCGGGGCAGCACGTTCTCCATCGACATCGCGGCGACGACGACGCCGACGGCCTCGCGGTCGAGGAGGGCCTCGTCGCCTCGGATCATCGTCGCACCGGTCGCGGACAGCACGGCCCGGACGGTCGGGGCGACCAGGAGGCGGTCCTCCGGCAGGGCCCAGACGGGCACGTCGGCCGCGGGCGACCCCGCGAGCGCCTCGCCCACCCCGGCGACGACCTCGTCGAGGCGATCGGGATCGACGCGGTTCGCGATGACGCCCAGGAGGCCGGCGTGCTCGCTGCGGAGCTCGGCCGTGGTGACCTCGGCGACCTGACGCATCTCGGCCCCGGTGCGCGCCGCGCCGCCGTCGGCGCTGCGCCCGCCCAGCACGAGCAGCACGGGGGCGCCGAGGTTGGCGGCCACCCGCGCGTTGAACGACAGCTCGGTGGGGCTGCCGACGTCGGTGTAGTCGGAGCCGATGACGACGACCGCGTCGCACTGCCGCTCGACGGCCGCGAACCGGCTGACGATCGTGGCCAGCGCGGCGTCCGGGTCGGCGTGCACGTCGTCGTACGTGACACCCACGCATTCGTCGTAGTCGAGGTCGACGCCGTCGTGCGCGAGCAGCAGTTCGAGCACGTAGTCGCGCTCGGCGGTGGACCGGGCGACGGGCCGGAACACCCCCACCCGGCCGAGCTCGTGACTGAGCGTGTCGAGCACGCCCAACGCGATCGTGGACTTGCCGGTGTGGCCTTCTGCGGACGTGATGTAGATGCGAGTCGACACGACGACCACCCTAGGGCGGCCGGCTCCGAGGCGGCGGTGAACCCGGCCTCCGAGACCCGCCCCGCGCCTCCTAGGCTGTCGGCATGGAGATCCGCACCGCGACCGAATCCGACCTCCCGGGCGTGCTCGAGATCCACGCCGACGCCGTGGCCCGATCGACCGCCATCTGGACCGACGAGCCGCCGACCCTCGACGGTCGACGGACCTGGCTGACGAGCCATCAGGAGGCGCGGTGCACCGCGATCGTCGCCGTCGAGGGCGATCTCGTGGTCGGCTACGGCAGCTACGGCCCGTTCCACGCGAAGGACGGCTACCGGCACACCTGCGAGAACAGCGTCTACGTGCGACCGGGCCACCAGGGCGCCGGCATCGGCCGAGCCCTGCTGACCGAGCTGATCGAACGCGCCTCCCACGACGACCTGCACGTCATGGTGGCGCTGATCGAGGCCGGCAACGAGGCCTCGGCCCGACTGCACCGCTCGCTCGGATTCGACGACGCGGGCGTTCTGCGCGAGGTCGGCACGAAGTTCGGCCGGTGGCTCGACCTGCGCTACATGACCCGCCCGCTCGGCTGACCGGTCCTCAGTCGCGGGGCCTGTCGAAACGTGCGCCCCCGGGCTTGGACGGCAGCAGGGTCATGACGAACACGGCGAGCGATCCGAAAGGCACCAGGTAGAGGAACTGGAAGAACCCGCTCAGGTCGACGTCGTGGAGACGTCGGGCCGTCAGCGAGAGGGACCCGACGAGCACCGTCAGCCACAGAGCGAAGTTGAGGATGACGAGCGGGACGAAGATCGCGAGGGGCGGGTCCGAGACCGGCTGACCGCTGGCGTCGACCGTGCTGCCGATGGACGCCACGAGCCCCGTCGCCATGATCAGGACGAACGTGACGACGCCCTGCGCGAGGGCGAACCACCAGTACTCGCTGCGGCTGGCGCGACCCGAGTAGTCGAAGAACTTGCGGAAGAAGCGCGACACCGCCGCGGTCAGGGGCGCCCCGTACCAGGGTGCCCAGAGCGGCGGGGTCCCGCTCGTCGCGGACTCCCCCGGCTGCGGCTGATACGGCTGCGCCTGGTGGGGCTGCGGAGCCTGGTCGTGGGGCTGCGGCTCGTGAGGCTGCTGCTGCCCGGGCTGCTGCTGTGCGGGCTGGTGCGGATCGGTCATGTCGGTTCCCCCCGGTTCGGTGACTGATGGGGATCACGCTAGCGCGCCTCGTGCCGTCGGGCGCGCCTCCGGTCCGAGCACGCGAAAGCCCCCGACGTCGTGACGACGCGGGGGCTTCTCGGGTGCTGCGGCGGAGGATAGGGGATTCGAACCCCTGAGGGCTTGCACCCAACACGCTTTCCAAGCGTGCGCCATAGGCCACTAGGCGAATCCTCCAGGAGGCGCACCGGAGACCGGCGCGCGACCTCGACCACTCTAGCGGATGCCCGCCCCGGCTCGTGACGGAGCCCGGAGCGTCTCGTCGTAGCATCGACCCATGGACCCCCTCGCCTCGTGCCGCGTCGACGCGTGGTTGTGGGCGGTGCGCATCGTCAAGACGCGATCCGCCGCCACAGCGGCATGCCGAGCCGGTCACGTGAAGGTGGGCGGCGAGCGCGTCAAGGCGGCGCAGGCCGTGCGACCGGGCGACGAGGTGCGGGTGCGCCTCGGCGGCGTCGAGCGCATCCTCGTGGTGCGGCTGTGCCTCGTCAAACGCGTCGGCGCGCCCGTCGCGGCATCGGCGCTGGAGGATCTCACTCCCCCGCCCCCGCCTCGTGAGGAGGTCGCGACCGTCGCCGTGCGGGACCGCGGCGCCGGCCGCCCGACGAAGCGCGAGCGGCGTGAGCTCGAGAAGCTGCGCGATCGCTGACCGGACCCTCGGGATCCGCACGGATCGGTCGGTCCAGGCGTTCCCCCTCCTCTAAGATCGGGGGTCTGACGACGTCCACCGGGGGGCGGTGTGCCGTCTTCGCGACGCCGACGAGGCGGCTACGACGGTGTCGTCGATCGAGGGGTGATCCGATGCCGAGAGGCGAGAGAGACGCGTACGACGTCGTCGTCGAGCCACGTCGCACGCTGGCGACGAACGCCGTCCTCACGAGCCTCGCCGCCCTCGTGCCGGTGGGGGTCGCGCTGCTGTGGCTCACCTGGTCGTCGGGTCTGTGGCCCGTGGTCGTGGCGCTCGGTGCCGTCGCCGGCGTGATCGGCCTCGTGGCCCACCGCCGGTACCTCGACTCGTTCGCCGCCCTCGACGCCCAGCACTTCGTCAAGCGCGGCTGGCTGCCGGGCTTCGTGCGGGTGCGCCGCGACCGCATCGCCGAGGTCGTCGTCGTCAGCTCGTACGTGCCGCACTCGACCGACGTCGTGCTGCAGCTCGTCGCCTTCGACGCCGTCGGCGTGCGCCTGTTCCGCATGCGGGGCCACTACTGGCCCGACGAGGCGATCATGACCGTGCACGACGCCCTCGGCGCAGCCTCGACCGTCGTCACGAAGCCCGTGTCCCTCCGCGATTTCTATCGCGCCTATCCGCATGCCCGGTACTGGTACGAGGGCCGACCCGGCGTGTCCATGCCGATCGTCGCCGCACTGTTCGCCCTCGCGACGGGTGCCCTCGTGCTGGTCTACGGCAGGCTCGCCTGACCCTGCGGCTCAGCGGCGTCGCAGGGTGCCGAAGATCCCCTTGACGACCTCGCGCACGACGGCCCGTCCCATGCTCGATCCGAGGACGTCGCCGAGGACTCCTCCGCCGGAGCCCGGCGAGGTTCGCGGACCCGAGGAGGCGCGGGTCGTCGACGAGCGCCCCGCCCGTCGTGTCGCGGCGGTCCGCTCGGCCCGCTCGAACTCCTTCTGCTGACGCTCGTACTCGGCCTGGGCCGCCTTCCGCTCCCGTTCGGCGACGGCGGCGGCCTTCGCGTCGGATCGCTCTCGGGCGGCGGCCTCCTTGAGGCCCGCGTCGATGGCGGCCTGACGGGCCGCCGCGTCGCTCCGCTCGCGCGCGACCAGGGCGGCCGCCTCGAGCCGGCGGGCCAGCATCTCGCGGGCCGAGTCGCGGTCGAGGGCGGCCCCGTAGACGGACTGCAGGGGCGAGGCCGCGACCGCGGCGGCCATCACGTCGGGCGGGGTCGGCGACATCGATCCGCGCGGCGCGCGGACGCGGGTCCAGGCGACCGGGCTGGGCGCCCCCTTCTCGTTCATGACGGTGACCACCGCCTCCCCGATGGCCAGGCTCGTGAGCACCTCGTCGAGCTCGTACTCGCTCGTCGGATACGTCGAGACGGTCGCCCGCAGCGCCTTGGCGTCGTCGGGCGTGAACGCCCGCAGCTGGTGCTGGACCCTCGAGCCCAGCTGCGCGAGGACGTCGGCGGGGACGTCCTTCGGCGTCTGGGTGACGAACACGATGCCCACGCCCTTGGAGCGGATCAGCCGCACGGTCCGGGTGATCTGCGCCGTGAACTCCTTCGAGGCGTCGGCGAAGAGCAGATGCGCCTCGTCGAAGAAGAAGACGAGCTTCGGCCGGTCGAGGTCGCCGACCTCGGGCAGGTCGTTGTAGAGGTCGGCGAGCAGCCACATCAGGAAGGTCGAGAAGAGCGCCGGGCGGTCGTGCACGCCGGGCAGCTCGAGCAGACTGACGACGCCTCGGCCGTCGGCGGTCGTGCGGAGGAACTCGGCGGTGTCGATCTCGGGTTCGCCGAAGAACGCGTCGGCCCCCTGATCGGCGAACGTGATGAGCTCGCGCAGGATGACCCCGACGGTGGACCTGCTGAGTCCGCCGAGCCCGTCCAGCTCGCCCTCGCCCTCGTCGCTCGTGAGGTGCACCAGCACGGCGCGGAGGTCGGCCAGGTCGAGCAGGGGCAGACCCGCCTGCTCGGCGTAGTGGAACACGAGCCCGAGACTGGACTCCTGCGTGTCGTTGAGGCCCAGCACCTTCGCGAGCAGCAGCGAGCCGAACCCGCTGACCGTCGCCCGGACGGGCACGCCCGTGCCGATGCCGCCGAGCGCGAAGTACTCGGTGGGTGCGCCCTCGGGCGACCAGTCCTGCCCGATGCCCCTCGTCCGCTCGAGCAGCTTGGCGCCGGACTCGCCCGGGGTGGCGATGCCCGAGAGGTCGCCCTTGACGTCGGCCGCGAACACGGGGACGCCCGCGGCCGACAGCTGCTCGGCCATCACCTGCAGCGTCTTGGTCTTGCCCGTGCCGGTGGCGCCGGCCACGAGCCCGTGACGCGCGAGCATGCCGAGGGGGATGCGCACCGGGACGTCGGCGAGCGGGTCGCCGTTGACGAGCGCGCCGAGCTCGAGGGCGGGACCGTCGAACGCGTATCCGGTGCGGACGGCGTCGACGGCGACCGCCGAGAGCGGACCCGACGACGCCGTGCCTGTCGAGGCCGTACCGCTCGAGGCCGTGACGGTCGAGGCCGTGCCGGTCGACGGGGCCCCTGCCGCATCCGCTGCGAGCCGCTCGGCCCGGGCGAGCGCCGCCTCCGCGTCGTGCTTCGCCTTCTCGGCGGCGGCGACCGCCGCGGCGGCCTCCGCCCGGGCCTGTTCGAGCGCGTCGGTCATGGGGTCAGCCTAGGCACCCGCGGAGCCCGAGGGCCCGCCGACCGGCTCGGCGGTCCGGTGCTGCCACACCCAGCCGCGTCCGCGGACGCGCTCCTGCTCGGCCAGCAGCCGGTGGGCGACCGGAGCCCAGAGGACGACCGCCACGCCGGCGCCGATCAGCAGCCCCCCGATCGTGTCGGTGAGCCAGTGGGCCCCGAGGTAGGTGCGGCTGAGGAGCATCGCCACCGTGTAGAGCACGCCGACCACCCAGACCCACACCCGGCGGAGGATGACGCCGAGCACGACGGCGAGGGTCGCGGCGTTCGCCGTGTGACCCGACGGGAACGAGCCGTAGTCGCTGACGACCATGATGTCGGCCGGCCGGGCGCGACCGAATGCGTGCTTGATGACCTGGACCACCCCGGCGCTCAGCGCGCAGGCGGCGATCCAGTACAGGGCGGCCCACGACCGCCGCCGGAGCAGCAGCACGGCCGCCACCCCGAGCGGGACGACGAACACGCCGATCACGCCACCCCCGATCGAGTTGAAGATCAACGACGGGACGTCCCAGAAGGGGTTCCGGTGCTCGACGAGCTCCCCCATGAACTCCTCGTCGACCGTGATGGCCCCCGACCGGGCCGTGATGACGATGCCGAGCAGCAGCACGACGCCGATGGCCCCGAGCGCGCTGAACACCCACCACCGGCGTTGCACGCGTCGCGCGACCCGCTCTTCGGACGGCGAGGCGGGCTTCGGAGCGAGGGGGTCGGTGCGCATCCCCAGAAGGTACCCGCACCGCGACGGTCAGTGACCGAGCGCCGGCACCGTCCTCGGTCGGACGAGCAGCCAGAGACTCGCGATGGCGACGCACGACGTGGCGATCATGACGCTGCCCATGGGCACCGCCGACCCGATCCCGAGGAACCCGACGATCGGCGAGATGAGTCCGGCGAGTCCGAAGTTCAGCGCCCCGAGGAGCGACGCCGCCGTGCCGGCCTCCTTGCCGTGATTGGCCAGACCGAGCACCTGGACCTGCGGGAACGAGAAGCCGCATGCGGCGATGAAGAACCAGAGGGGCACGAGGATCCCGACCAGGCCCGCCCCCGCCGAGTCGAGCACGACGATGGTCGTCGCCGACACGAGCAGCACGATCGTGGAGCAGGCGAGGATCCACTGCGGGCCGACCCGACGGGCCAGACGCGAGCTGATCTGGACCCCCGCGACGATGCCGAGCGAGTTGACGGCGAACAGGTACCCGTACTGCTGCGCGTCGAGGCCGTAGACCGTCTGGAACAGGAACGACGACGCCGAGAGGTACGAGAACAGCCCCGAGAAGGTCATCGCCCCGATCAGGGCCACCCCCACGAAGACGCGGTCGCTGAAGAGCGCCTTGTACCGCTGCCCCAGGGTCGTGTGCCCGGCCGCCAGCCGTCGGGCCGGGGGCAGGGTCTCGACGATCAGGAAGATCGCCGCGATGATGACGAACGCGCCGTACGCGACGAGGAAGACGAAGATGCCCCGCCAGCTGGTGAACCGCAGCAGCTGCGATCCGAGCACGGGCGCGACGATCGGCGCGAGCCCGTTGACGAGCGCCAGCCGCGAGAGCATCTTCACGAGGGGCAGCCCGCCGAAGAGGTCGCGGACGGTCGCCATGGCGACGACGCCGCCCGCGGCGGCCCCCATGCCCTGCAGCACGCGGAACAGGCCGAGCACCTCGATGGAGGGCGCGGTCGCCACCCCGATGCTCGCGAGGATGTGCACGGCGGTCGCGACGATGAGCGGCAGCCGCCGACCCACCTTGTCGCTCCACGGCCCGACCAGCAGCTGGCCGACGCCGAAGCCGATCGTCGTGGCCGTGAGGGTCAGCTGGATGACCCCGCTGTCGACGCGGAACTCCTCGCGCAGCTGCGGGAACGCGGGAAGGTACAGGTCGATCGTGAACGGGCCGAGAGCGGTCAGGGCCCCCAGCACGACGACGTAGACGAGTCGCTGGCGGCGGGTGAGCGAGTCACCGGGGTGGACGACTGTGGTCACGGGGCTCCGAAGCGTCAGGGACCGCCAGGCGCGGATCGGCCGGGACGGCGAGCGGGGTTCCGCTCGACGTCACCGCAGATCGAATCGTTTCGAGTCGAGTGCGCCGCGACAGGGTCGGGAGAGGAGGGGGAGGCGACGATCGGGTCCGGCGTGCCGGCGTCGTCATCGTCAAGCGTACCGCTCCCCCGGCCGGATCGGACCGGCCGCCGGCCGAGGGGATCGCGGAACCGACACGGATCCTGACGGCGGTCCGCACGGTCTAGGCTCGGGTCAGTCCCGCTCGTTCGGGCCCCGAATCGCCCCCAGGAGGCCACCGATGGTCGACGCCCGAATCGTCCAGACGACCCGCTCGCTGCACGCCGCGATCATCGACCTGGCCTCGAGCCGGCCCGTCTCGACCATCACGGTCGCCGACGTCACCCGGGCCGCCGGCATCAACCGCGCCACCTTCTACAGCCACGCCACGTCGCCCGGCAGCCTCCTCGCCGCCGTGCTGACCCCCGAGCTCGACGCCATCCGCGACGAGGACGCCGCTCGGCGGTCGGAACCCGACGCCGACCCCGAGGCGGTCACCCGGTGGGCCGTCGAGAGGGTCGTCGACCACGTCGTGCGCTACCGCGACGTCTACCGCCTGGCCCTGCCCGATCGGCTCGACGCGTCGATCCACCAGACCCTGGCCGAGCACTTCGCGGCCACGTCCCTGACGCACATCGAGGCCCTGCCGGTCGGCACGGCGCCCGACGGCATCGCGCCGCACATCGCGTCGGGGTTCTTCGCGCACGCGCTCGTGGGGGCCATCGAGGCCTGGCTCGGCGGTCGCCGGACGAGCCGCAGGACGCTCCTCGACACGATCACCGCGATGATCCCCGCCTGGTGGCGCTGACCCCTCGTCAGACGGCGCCCTCGACCGAGAGCACGGCCGGACCGAGAGTCAGCGCGCCGTCGCTGAGCGGCTCGCAGCGCACGCCCCCGCGTCCCCGCATCGCACGGAACGCGCCGGGTGCGAGCACGACGTCCATCCAGGCGCAGGGGTTCGCCGGGCGGTTCGCCCGCAGCACGACCGGCCCCTCCCCCGAGTCGAGCGAGAACTCGAAGCCACGCAGGGCGTCGACGTCGACGCCGCGCAGCACGATGTTCCGTCTCGCGGCGGCCGGATCCAGCACCCCGGAGCCGAGGAGGCGCGCGACGGTCTCGAGGGACTCCGCGGCGAGCAGGGTCACGGACGCGCCGCGGTGGGCCGGTCTCGCGAAGTAGCGGTCGCCGACGATGCCGAGTCCGGCTCGGAGCTCGATGCGATCGGGCGTCTCGTCGTCCGTCGCGGGCTCGGGCCCGTCGGAGGGGCGCCCGACGTACCGGGAGCGCGGTGACGCGAGCAGCAGCTCGATCGTGACGGGCGCGACCGTGCCGACCCGCGCCTCCTCGTCCATCCCGTCACCGTAGCAAGCGGGCGCACGGCGAGAGCCGACCACCCGGCTGGGCGATCGGCTCTCGTCTGGTGCTGTCGGTGCGACTACTTGGTCAACGGGCCCAGCGTGGGGTCGTTGGCGTAGGCCTCGGCCGCGTTCTCCTTCGTGACGATCTGCGGGGGCAGGAGGTACGCGGGGACGACCTTCGAGCCGTTGTCGTACGACTCGTCGTCGTTCGTCTCGGCGGTGTCGCCCTCGGAGACCGAGGTCACCATGGCCACGGCCTGCTTGACCAGGTTGCGGGTGTCCTTGTTGATGGTGGAGTACTGCTCGTCGGCCATGATCGACTTGACCGACTCGACCTCGGAGTCCTGACCGGTGACGACCGGGACGTCCTTGCCGGCCTGCTTCACCGAGGTGATGATGGCGCGGGCGAGCGTGTCGTTGGGGCTCAGCACGCCGTCGAGCTCGGTGTCGGTGTAGGTGCTGGTGAGCAGCGAGTCCATGCGGCGCTGGGCGTTCTCGGCCTTCCAGCCGTCGGTCGCCGTCTGCTTGATGTCGGTCTGGTCCGAGCCCACGACGACGGTGCCGTCGTCGATGGCCGGCTGCAGGACGCTCATCGCACCGTCGAAGAACACGGCCGAGTTGGCGTCGTCGGACGAGCCCGAGAACAGCTCGATGTTGTACGGGCCGTCGGCCTTCTTGGCCTTCATGCCGTCGAGGAGGGCCTGGCCCTGGAGCTCGCCGACCTTGTAGTTGTCGTAGGCGACGTAGTAGTCGACGTCCTCGGTGTTGAGGATCAGACGGTCGTAGGCGATGACGATCGCGCCGGCGTCGTGCGCCGCCTTGACCTGCGTGCCGAGCTGACCGCCGTCGGCGGCGCCGATGACGATGACCTTCGCACCCTTGGTGACCATCGACTGGATCTGCTCCTGCTGGTTCGCGACGGTGCCGCTGGCGGCCGCGTACTGCACGTCGGGCTCGAAGCCCGCGGCCTCGAGGTCCTCGTTGAAGAGGTCGCCGGCGAGGACCCAGTTCTCACTGGTCTTCGCGGGGAGCGCGACCCCGACGATCGAGCCCTGCTCGAAGCCGGCGGACGCGTCGCCCGATCCGGCCTCGGTGCGGGCGGAGTTCGAGCAGCCGCTCAGGATCAGCGTCGTTGCTGCGGCGACCGCCATGGTCGCCAGCGCGATTTTGCGCATGCTGTGTCTCTTTCTCGTGTGTGAGGTGGTGCGAGGCGGGTCGTCGAGCGACGACCCCGGGGAGGCGCGGCCGGCCGTCGTGGACGGTCGCGCCGGGTGGAGGGTCTAGTTGGGGGTCGTCGAGTTCGGACGCTGCACGTCGGACACGTCGCCGTTGGGGGTGAGGACGGGGCTCGCGGAGTCGGTCGACGGACCGACGCCGTTCTGGGTGCCGGCCGCGGACTGCGCGGCGGCGGGTGCCGCGACGCCGTTCTTGTCGCGGTTCAGCCCACGGGTCAGGAAGCCCGTGATGGACGGTCGGCCCTGGCTCTTGTTGTAGACGTCGACGGCCACCGCGATCAGCAGCACGAGGCCCTTGATCATCTGGACCTTGTCGGAGCCGACTCCGAGCAGCTGCAGACCGTTGTTCAGCACGGCGATGACGAAACCACCGACGATCGAGCCGGTGACGGTCCCGATGCCGCCCGCGACCGCCGCTCCGCCGATGAAGACCGACGCGATGGCGTCGAGCTCCCAGTTGAGGCCGTCCTGAGGTCCGGAGGCTCCGGCTCGGGCGACGTAGATCATGCCGGCGACCGCGGCCAGGACGGACATGTTCATCATGACCAGGAAGTTGACCCGGCGGGCGTTGACGCCCGAGAGCTCGGCGGCGTGCGAGTTGCCGCCGACGGCGTAGATGTGGCGACCGAAGATCGTGTTCTGCGTGATGAAGCCGTAGACCAGCACGAGCACGCCGAGGATGATGCCCGAGATCGGGAACGAGGTGCCCACCCGACCGCCGCCGAAGAGCGTGGCGGCGTACAGGATGATGGCGACGAGCACGCCGATCTTGACGAGGCTGACCCACATCGGCGCCATGTCGGAGCCCATGGCCTGCTGCTTGCGACGCAGGCGGAACTCGCGCCAGACGACGACGGCGGCCAGGACGAGCCCGAGCAGCAGGGTCGCGTTGTTGTACCCGGTGTTCGGGCCGAACTCGGGCAGGTAGCCGGCGCCGATGACCGTGTAGCCCTCGGGGACGGGCAGGGTGACCGCGTTGCCGACGAACTGGTTGGCACCGCGGAACAGCAGCATGCCGGCGAGCGTCACGATGAACGCGGGCACTCCGACGTACGCGACCCAGAAGCCCTGCCAGGCGCCGATCGCGGCGCCCACGACGAGGCCGAAGACGATGGCGACGGGCCAGGGGAAGTTCCAGGTGGTCATCGAGGTCGCGACCATGATGCCGACGAACGCCGCGACCGAGCCGACGGAGAGGTCGATGTGCCCGGCGACGATGACCATCACCATGCCGATGGCGAGGATCAGGATGTACGAGTACTGGCTGACCAGAGCGATCAGGTTGGGCGGGTCGAGGGTGAGTCCGCCCGTGAGCACCTGGAAGATCAGGATGGCGACCACCAGGGTCGCGATCATCCCGAACTGGCGGGCGTTCGACTGGTTGCCGCCGAACACCTTCTTCAGGTCTTTGATGCCACTCATGCGGCGTTCTCCTTCTTCTTCGACGTCATTGTTCTCATCAGCGTCTCGGCATCGGCCTCGGACGCGTCGATCTCGTTGGTGACGGTGCCCTCGAAGATCGTGTAGATGCGATCCGAGAGACCGAGCAGCTCGGGCAGCTCGGACGAGATCACGATGACGCCCTTACCCTGGGCCGCGAGCTGGTTGATGATGTTGTAGATCTCGAACTTGGCGCCCACGTCGATGCCGCGGGTCGGCTCGTCGAGGATCAGCAGGTCGGGGTCGGTGAACATCCACTTCGCCAGGACGACCTTCTGCTGGTTGCCGCCGGACAGCTTGGCCACGCCCTCGTCGACCGTGGGCGTCTTCACGCGGAGGCTCTTGCGGTACTCCTCGGCGATCGTGTGCTCCTGGTAGCGGTCGACGACCGTGCCGCGCGAGATCTTCGTCAGCTTGGCGGACACCGTCGAGCGCTTGATGTCGTCGAGCAGGTTGAGCCCGAGCACCTTCCGGTCTTCGGAGACGTAGGCCAGTCCGTTGTCGATGGCGTCGCGGACGTTCTTGATCTCGACCTCGTGACCGTCCTTGACGATCGTGCCCGAGACGAACTGCCCGTACGACCGACCGAACACGCTCATCGCGAGCTCGGTGCGACCGGCGCCCATCAGCCCGGCGAGACCGACGATCTCACCGCGGCGCACCGTGATGTTCGAGCCCTTGCAGACGAAGCGCTCGGCGGTCTGCGGGTGACGGACCCACCAGTCCTTGACCTCGAAGAAGACCTCGCCGATCTTCGGGCTGCGGTCGGGGAATCGGCTCGCGAGGTTGCGGCCGACCATGCCGCGGATGATGCGGTCCTCGTTGACGCCGTCCGCCTTCACGTCGAGCGTCTCGATCGTCTTGCCGTCGCGGATGATCGTGATCGAGTCGGCGATGGCCTCGATCTCGTTGAGCTTGTGGCTGATCATGATCGACGCGATGCCGCGGCCCTTGAGCCCGCGGATGAGGTCGAGCAGGTGCTGCGAGTCGGCCTCGTTGAGCGCGGCCGTGGGCTCGTCGAGGATGAGCAGCTTGACGTTCTTGTTGAGCGCCTTCGCGATCTCCACCAGCTGCTGCTTGCCCACGCCGAGGTTCTTGATGGCCGTGTCGGGGTCGTCCTTCAGACCGACGCGGGCGAGCAGGTCGATGGCGCGGAGCTTGGCGGTCGTCCAGTCGATGGCGCCGAAGCGGGTGGGCTCGTTGCCCAGGAAGATGTTCTCGGTGATCGAGAGCTCGGGGATCAGCGCGAGCTCCTGGTGGATGATCACGATGCCGGCCGACTCGCTCGACTTGATGTCGCGGAAGCGCATCTCGTCGCCCTGGTAGACGATGTCGCCGGCGTAGGTGCCGTACGGGTAGACGCCCGAGAGGACCTTCATGAGGGTCGACTTGCCGGCGCCGTTCTCGCCGCAGATGGCGTGGACCTCTCCGGCCCGCACCTGCATCGACACGGAGTCGAGCGCCTTGACGCCGGGGAACTCCTTCGTGATGCTGCGCATCTCGAGGATGATCGGGGACTCAGCCACGCGAGTCACCCCCGGGGGTTCCGTTCGTCGCGATGTGTGCACCGGGCACGCTGACCTCCACGTTCGACTTCTCTGTCGGTCCGCCCCGCCGCGAGGCGTGGTGGGCACTGTCTGTTCGACGTCGGGTGGCGACCCGCGCCGAGGGCGGCGGATCAGGGCGGGGACTGAATGTGACCGTTCACACCGCGACTGGAGCAAAGCTAATCCTGGGAATGCCCCGTGTCAAATGCCGTGGCCGATCTGTTATGAAGCCCGCCGGATCGCCGTCGCGACGGACCCGCCGAGGAGGCGCGGGGACGTCGCCGCGCCGCCTGCCGTCAGAGGAACCAGGGCCGGTCGGTCGAGGCGCGGACGATGAGCTCGGCGGCCAGCAGGGTGCGGTCCACGACCTCTCGACCCTCGAGCTCGCCGATGACGAGCTCGACGGCCCGACGGCCGATCAGATCGAAGTCCTGACGGACCGTCGTGAGCGGCGGCCAGAGGTGCGCCGCGGTCGGGGCGTCGTCGAAGCCGACGACGCTGACCTCGCGCGGGACGTCGACGTCGGCCTCGCGGAACGCGTGGAGGAGCCCGACGGCCATCAGGTCGTTCGCCGCGAAGACGGCCGTGAAGTCGCGACGACGCAGCAGCTCCTTGCCTGCGAGGTACCCGAAGTCGGCGGTCAGGTCGCCGAGGATGGGCGGCTCGATGGAGAGCTCGGCCTCGCCCATCTCGAAGAGGAAGCCCTGCATGCGCTCGTCGGCCTCGATCCAGTCCTGCGGGCCGGCCACGTGCACGATGTGCCGATGACCGAGGTCGATGAGATGCCGGGTCGCCAGACGCGCGCCGGCGAACTGGTCGACCGAGAGGCTGTGCGCACGATTGCGCTGGGTCGAGTCGAGGGCGACGATCGGCACGTCGAGATCGAGCTCGTCGATGATGTCGAAGAACTTGCGTTGGGGCGCGATGACGATGATCGCCTCGACCGCCTGGCTCGTCAGCAGGTCGAGGCTCGCGCGCACGTCCCCGTCGGCCCGCGTCGTGCTCGCGATGCTCAGCCGGTAGCCGGCGGCGCGCGCCTCGGCCTCGATCGCGTTCACCATGGTCTGCGGCCCGAAGTGGACGTTCTGCAGCGTCAGCACCCCGATGGCCCGCGAGCGGCTGGTGACGAGGGCCCGGGCCGCCTGGTTCGGCCGGTAGCCGATCTCGTCGATGACGTCGAGCACCCGCTGTCGCGTGGCCGGCCGGATGCTCGGGCTGTCGTTCAGCACCCTCGAGACGGTCTGGTACGACACCCCGGCGAGGGCGGCGACGTCGCGGATGTTGGGAGCACGCACCTTGTCGATGTCAGGCTTCACCGTGGCTCCGTCGCTCTGCTGCCGAGCGGTGTGACCGTACACATCGCTGTCTGCTGACCATTATGCAGTTCGGCGGACCGGATCGACGACCACGGGCCGCCCACGGCGGGAGGCGCGGGTCAGCTCGGGCGCGGCACCGCGCGCCCGCTGAGGACCAGCGCCAGCAGCGCGACGAGGGCGCCGACGGCGAAGCACGCGGCGAACGCCGCGGCGCCGGGCGACCCTCCGAGCAGCCCGAACACGCCGCCCGCGACGGCCAGGGCGACGGCGGAGCCGGCCGAGTCGGAGATGGTCAGCGCCGAGCTGTTGAACCCGCGATCGGTCGGGGTCGACAGGGCGAGCGTCAGCACCGAGAACCGCGGGTACATGAACCCCATGCCGAAGCCCGCGAGGGTCCACGTCGCGATGAGCAGCCCCGGGGCCAGGTCGAGCAGGGGGGTGACGACGGCGACCACGAGACCGGCGAGCACCAGCGCGAGGCCGACCCGGATGCCGGTCCGCTGCGGCACCCGGTCGCCGAGTCGCCCCTGGGCCCAGCTGGCGAGGGCCCAGCCGAGGGCGCCGAGCGTGAGCGCCGTGCCCGAGGCGGAGGCCGAGAAGCCGTACCGGTCGTGCAGCAGATAGGGGATGTAGACCTCGCTCGCGAGGAACGCCGCCCCGGCCAGGCCCCGGAGGAGCACGAGGGTCGGAAGACCCGGCCGGGCCCGCAGCGTTCCGGGCGGCAGCAGCGGCCTCAACGCGATCGCGAGGGCCGCGACGGCTGCCACGACGACGGCGACCGCGAGCACCGGCTCGAACTCGTTCACGAGGTTCAGGGCGAGGACGCCGAGAGCGGCGCCCGCCGCCCAGAGGATGCGCCCCGGGCTCCACGGGACGACGTCGGTCCCCTCGGCCCGAGCCGGCGGGGGCACCCGCCGGAGACTCGGCAGGATCATGACGAACGCCGGGACGGCCAGCACGACGGCGCCGATGAAGACCCAGTGCCAGCCGAGGGTCTCGGCGATGAAGCCGGCGATCAGCGGACCGACGAGGGCGGGGACGACCCAGGCCGCGGCGAATCCGGCGAAGATCGACGGGTGCAGACCCGGTGGGAACAGCCGGGCCACCATCACGTACAGCCCGACGATGACGGCGCCCGACCCCAGCCCCTGGACCAGACGACCCAGCAGGAAGACCAGCATGTCGGGCGCGGTGCCGACCACGAGCAGGCCGACCGCGAAGAGCAGCATCGAGGCGATGACGACGACCCGGGGGCCGCTGCGATCGGCCCAGTTGCCGGCCACCACCATGCCGACCAGCCCGGTCGCCAGCGGGGCGGCGAAGCTCAGCGAGTAGAGGCGCTCCCCGTCGAGCTCGGCGCTGATCAGGGGCATGATCGTCGTCACGGCGAGCGACTCGAACGCCGCGATGCCGATCAGCGCGCACATCCCCAGCGTGGCCAGGCGATAGCGACTGCTGAGGACGCCCTCGGGCCGGGTTCGCAGGACGCCGTCGGTCATCGTCCCAGCCTAGGCCGCGCCCCCTCCGGCGCGGACGGTCGGCGGGGGCGGGGCGGACGTCAGTCGGTCGTCGCGCGGTCGAGAGCCTGCAGCACGTCGGCCAGGAGGTCGTCGACGTCCTCGATTCCGACCGAGAGCCGGACCACGGTCTCGGGCACCTCGAGCTCGGTTCCGCGCACCGACGCGTGCGTCATCTCGGTGGGGTAGCCGATCAGCGACTCGACGCCCCCGAGCGACTCGGCGAGCTGGAAGAGCTCGGTCGACTCGGCGAAGCGACGCGCCACGGCGGGCCCGTCCGCCAGCGAGACGGAGATCATGCCCCCGAAGGCCCTCATCTGCCGGGCCGCGATCTCGTGCCCGGGGTGCGAGGCGAGCCCCGGGTAGTAGACCCGATCGATCGCCGGGTGACCCTCGAGCGTCTCGGCGATCGTGGCCGCGTTCGACGAGTGGCGATCGACCCGGACCCCCAGCGTCTTGATGCCGCGGACGGTCAGCCAGGCCTCCATGGGGGCCGAGACGGCCCCGGCGCCGAACTGCAGGAACCCGATCTTCTCGGCGAGCTCCGCGTCGTCGACGACCACGGCTCCCCCGACGACGTCCGAGTGCCCGCCGATGTACTTGGTCGTCGAGTGGACGACGGCGTCGGCGCCGAGCGACAGCGGCTGCTGCAGGTACGGCGACGCGAAGGTGTTGTCGACGACGACGATCGCGCCGGCGGCGTGACCGATCTCGGCGAGCGCCGTGACGTCGCTGATCTTCATCAGGGGGTTGCTCGGGGTCTCGACCCAGAGGATCGCCGTCTCGCCCGGACGGACCGCGGCGCGGACGGCGTCGAGGTCGGTCATCTCGACGGTCTCGAGCACCACCCCCCACGGCACGTGCAGCCGGTTCACGAGTCGGTGCGTGCCGCCGTAGACGTCGTTGCCCATGACGATGCGCGAGCCCGGACGCAGCACCGACCGCAGCAGGGCGTCCTCCGCGGCGAGGCCGGACGCGAAGCTGTAGGCGTGGCTGCCGCCCTCGAGGTCGGCGAGCAGGGTCTGCAGCGAGTCGCGCGTGGGGTTGGCCGAGCGGGCGTACTCGTAGCCGCCGCGGAACCCGCCGATGCCGTCTTGGACGAAGGTCGACGACTGGTAGATCGGCGGGACGACCGCACCGGTGGTGGGGTCGAAGTCCTGTCCGCTGTGGATGGCGCGGGTGGAGAAGCCGTGGGTCATGCGGGTGTCCTTTCGAGGGGGACGACGGTGCGGGAGGAGGGGGTCAGGCGGACACGAACGCGAGCACGTCGTGCCGGGTGATGACGCCGGCCGGCTTGCCGTCGTCGGTGACCAGCAGCGCGTCGGTGGACTCGAGGGCGGTGCGAGCCGCGGCCACGGACTCGTTGATGCCGATGAGCGGCAGCGGCTCGCCCACGAACCGGGCCAGAGCGTCGCCCATGGTCGCACCGCCGGCGAAGAGGGCCTCGAGCAGCGCCTTCTCTTCGATGGCGCCCACGACCTCGCCGATGACGACGGGCGGCTCCGCCGAGAGCACGGGCATCTGCGAGACCCCGTAGGTGGTCATGATGCCGATGACGTCGTGCACCGTGTCGCTCGGGTGAGCGTGCACCAGCTCGGGCAGCGCTCCGGTCTTCGAGGCGAGCAGATCGCGCACCGTGCGCTCGTCGGTGCTGTCCGAGAATCCGTACGAGCGCATCCAGGCGTCGTTGAAGATCTTGCCGAGGTAGCCGCGTCCGCCGTCGGGCAGCAGGACGACGACGACGTCGTCGGGTCCGAGCTCCCGGGCGACGTCGAGGGCCGCCGCCACGGCCAGCCCGGACGACCCGCCGACGAGCAGGCCCTCCTCGCGGGCGAGACGTCGGGTCAGCTCGAACGACCGGGCGTCCGACGCGGCGATGATCCGGTCGACGACGCTCGGGTCGTAGGCGCTCGGCCAGAAGTCCTCGCCGACGCCCTCGAGCAGATACGGGCGGCCGGTGCCGCCGCTGTAGACGCTGCCCTCGGGATCGGCCCCGACGATCTGCACCGCGCCTCCGGAGATCTCCTTGAGGTAGCGGCCGGTGCCGCTGATCGTGCCCCCGGTGCCGACGCCGGCGACGAAGTGCGTGATGCGCCCGTCGGTGTCGCGCCAGATCTCGGGGCCGGTCGTCTCGTAGTGGCTGAGCGGGCCGTTCGGGTTGGCGTACTGGTTCGGCTTGAAGGCCCCGGGGATCTCGCGGGCGAGGCGGTCGGAGACGCTGTAGTACGACTCGGGGCTGGTGGGCTCGACGGCGGTCGGGGTGACGACGATCTCGGCGCCGTAGGCCTTGAGCACGTTCCGCTTGTCTTCGCCGACCTTGTCGGGCAGCACGAAGACGCAGCGGTAGCCCCGCTGCTGCGCGACGAGGGCGAGCCCGACGCCCGTGTTGCCGCTCGTCGGCTCGACGATGGTGCCGCCCGGCTTCAGCAGCCCCTCGCGTTCGGCGGCGTCGATGATGCGCGTGGCGATGCGGTCCTTCGAGGAGCCGCCGGGGTTGAGGTACTCGACCTTGACGAGGACGGTCGCGCTGATGCCCTCCGTCACCTTGTTGAGCTTGACGAGCGGGGTGTTCCCCACGAGGTCGAGGACGGTCTCGGCGTACTTCACGAGGACTCGCATTTCTCCGGCACCGTCGTGGGGTGCGGATCGAGGTGGCGGACGCGGTCGCGGGGGTGGCGAGCCGGCGTCGAGTCTATCCAGCGGCCCTGCGCGTGTTACGGGACGCGACGCCCGTCGTGCACGATGCGCAGACTGTGACCTTCCTCTCAGCGACGCGTGCCGGACAATGGAGGCGACAGTCCGATCCCGCATCGGCCCCTCCGGACGACAGGACCTCACGTGGTCAACGGCAACAACGACAAGCCCTCCGTCAAGCAGCAGCGCGACGCCCGACGCCAAGAGAAGGTCGCGGCGCTCAAGAAGCAGCAGGAGCGAGCCCGCCGCAACCGCCTCATCGGCATCGTGACCGGCTCGGTCGCCGGGCTCGCCGTGATCGGCCTCATCGTCACCTTCGTCGTGACCAGCGGGCAGCCGCGCGAGAACCCGCGCGACATCGTGGTCGAGGGGGCGCAGACCTTCTCGGACCTCACCGCCAACCACGTCACCGGCCCGGTCGACTACGCGCAGACCCCGCCGGCCGGCGGCGATCACAACCAGATCTGGCTCAACTGCGGCGTCTACACCGAGCCCGTGCCGAACGAGAACGCCGTGCACGACCTCGAGCACGGCGCGATCTGGTTCACGTACGACCCCGCCCAGGTGAGCGAGGCCGAGATCGAGGCGCTGCAGGACTTCGCCCCCAGCACCTACGCGGTCGTCTCGCCGTACGAGGGTCTCGACTCGCCGATGTACGTCTCGGCGTGGGGCGCGCAGCTGCCGTTCTCGAACGTGACCGACGACGAGGAGGACGTCTCGGACTTCGTCACGAAGTACTGGAAGTCCGGCGACGCGCCCGAGCCCGGAGCGCCCTGCACCGGCGGCATCGACGGATCCGGCAAGATCGCGTGACCGACTCCGGCGCGACGGGCGGGTCGTCGTCCGACGAGGCCTCCGGTCGCGCCCCGGGCAGGCGGCGCACCCGGGTCGTCGTCGCCGCTGCGCTGACGCTCGTCCTCGTGCTGCTGGTCGGCGTCGCGGTCGGACGCCTGAGCTCGCCGAACCCGGTGACCCCCGGCACCGAGAGCGTCGAGGCGGGCTTCTCGCGCGACATGCAGGTGCACCACGAGCAGGCCGTGCGGATGGCCATGATCGTCCGCGACCGCACCGACGACCCGGCCACGCGCTCGATGGCCTACGACATGGCTCTGACCCAGTCGCAGCAGGCCGGGCAGATGTTCGCCTGGCTGGAGCTCTGGGGCGTCTCGCAGGCGCCGGCGGAGCCCACGATGACCTGGATGACGCGGCCGACGCTCGACGGCTCGTACGGCGATCACGAGCACACCCCCTCCGGAGGCACGGAGGGCTCCCCGACGCCCGCCGCTCACCAGCCGGGCGGTCGCATGCCCGGGCTCGCCACCGACGAGCAGATGGCCGCGCTGCAGGAGGCGAGCGGCGTGGAGGCCGAACGGCGGTTCCTGACCCTGATGATCGCGCATCACCGCGGCGGGGTCGAGATGGCCGACGCGGTGCTGGCGCGCAGCGAGAACCGTCAGGTGCGCGTCTTCGCGACCGGCATGCTGCAGAGTCAGGAGAGCGAGATCGACGCCATGGAGGACATGCTCGCCGAGCGCGAGTGACGCCTCGTGACGAGGGCGCCTCGCCCCCGGCTCAGTCGGCCGCGATCTGCTGCCCGTAGAGCCCGGCGTAGACGCCTCCGAGCGCGACGAGCTCGTCGTGGGTGCCCCGCTCGACCACGCGTCCGGCGTCCACGACGAAGATGACGTCGGCCGACCGCACGGTCGAGAGCCGGTGGGCGATGGCGATGGTCGTGCGGCCGCGGGCGGCGGTGTCGAGGGCCTCCTGGACGACCCGCTCCGAGACCGTGTCGAGCGCACTCGTCGCCTCGTCGAGCACGAGGACGGCAGGGTCCTTCAGCAGGACGCGGGCGATCGCGATGCGCTGCTTCTCGCCGCCGGACAGCCGGTAGCCCCGCTCGCCGACCAGCGTCTCGTAGCCGTCGGGGAACGAGGCGATCGTCTCGTGGATGTTCGCCCGACGCGCCGCGTCGACGAGCTCGTCGTCGGTGGCGCCGGGGCGGGCGTAGCGGAGATTGTCGGCGATCGAGGCGTGGAAGAGGTACGTCTCCTGGCTGACGATGCCGATGTGCTCGATCAGGGACTCCTGGCGCAGCTCGCGGACGTCCGTCCCGGCGAACCGCACCGCGCCTCCTGAGGCCTCGTAGAACCGCGGGATCAGGTACGACACCGTCGTCTTGCCTGCTCCGCTCGGCCCGACGAAGGCCGCGAACCGGCCGGGCTCGATGTCGAACGAGACGCCGTCGAGCGTCTTCTGGCCGGGCTCGGCGTCCGGGTACGAGAACGACACGTCGTCGAACTCGACGCGACCGAGTCGCGTCACGTCGACGTCGCCCGCGGCGGGGTCGTCGTCGATCGCCGGGTGCAGGTCGAGGTACTCGAAGATGCGCGCGAACAGCGCCCCCGAGGTCTGGAGGTCGAGGGCGACGCGCAGGAGGCCCATCAGGGGGAACGTCAGTCGCGCCTGAACGGTCGTGAAGGCCACGATCGTGCCCGCGGTGACCGGGACGTCGCGCAGGATGAGCCAGGCGGCGACCAGGTAGATGATGGCCGGGATGACCGACAGGAAGATCTGCACGACGGCGAAGAACCACTGGCCGCTCATCTGCTGACGCACCTGCAGACCGATCTGCGTGCGGTTCTCGGCCGAGTAGCGCTCGATCTCGGCGCGCTGCTGGTTGAAGCTCTTGGCGAGCAGGATGCCGCTGACGCTCAGGGCCTCCTGCGTGATCGCGGTCATGTCGCTCAGCGACTCCTGCGTCTGGGTGGCGATGCGGGCGCGGACCTGCCCGACCCGGCGCTGCGCCACGACGAGCAGCGGCAGGAGGATGACCGTGACGAGCGTCATCTGCCAGCTGAGCACGAGCATCGACACGAACGCCGCGATGACCGTGACGGTGTTGCCGAGCACGCTCGAGACGGTGTTGCTGAGGACGTTGGCCACGCCACCGACGTCGTTCTGCAGCCGCGACTGGATGACGCCGGTCTTGGTCCGGGTGAAGAAGGCCAGCTCCATCCGCTGCAGATGCCCGAAGAGCCGGATGCGCAGCGCCCCCATGACCTTGTTGCCGACGGTCGCCGTGAGGAAGGTCTGCCCCACGCCGATGCCGGCCGAGAGCACCCACAGGCCGATCATGGCCCCGACGAGTTCGAGCAGCACGGGGACGTCGGGCCCCCCGTCCGCGAACAGGCCCCGGTCGAACGCCTGCTTGGTCAGCAGGGGCGGCAGCACGCTGATGGCGGCGCCGATGAACACGAGCACGACCGTGACGACGAGCGCCCGCCGGTGCGGCTCGAACAGCGCGCGGATCCGGCGCAGCAGGTGGGGCACGCGCGGGGCCTCGGCGTTGGCCGCCTTCTGAGCCCGCGCGTCGCCGCTCGAGACACGACCGGGTCGCGTTCCGCCGCCGCGCATCCCGCCGCCAGACGCGACGGAGTCCATCCTGCTCATCCGGTCACGGTACGCCGATCCGCATCGGGGTACATGATCGCCCCCATTTCTGGGCTTCATCCCGATATTTCCTCACCGGATGAGCTTCCCGCTCTTAGGATGAGCGCGACGGTTGGTTGACCACCATCCCGACGCCGTATTCCTCGTACCCGACCGAGGAGCCACCCGATGCGGCAGAGGTTAGGACCCGTGAAGACGCCTGACGAGACGGCCGCACCCCCGAGCGCCGAGATGCGACCCGCAGACCACCGTGCTGCCCTCGACGCCATCGAGCGCGCCTGGACGAGCATCGCCCCGCTGCAGGGCGCCCGCCTGCGCGACGCGATCCGCTCGACCCCCGAGGACGAATGGCGGGGCAGACCCCGCATCCTGCTCGCCCTCGCGGCCAGCCACCGCTCGGTCGGCTCCCGCTCCCGGAGCGCCGCCCTCCCCTGGTTCCGAGGCGTCGCGAAGGCGATCGACGCCGACCCCGCGATGTCGCTGGAGGTGCGGGCCGGCTACCACGTGCACCTCGCCGCCACGCTCCGCACGCTCGGGAACCTCGTCGTCGCGCACGAGCACCTCGAGGTCGCCCGCACGATGATCGAGACGGACACCACCGAGTCGATCAGCAGCCGCATCTCGCTCAGCGCGTCGTTCTCGCTGCAGCTCGGTCTGATCCGCATCCACTACGGCGAGTACGACCAGGCGCAGTTCGCCCTGGGTCTCGCCGGCGGCCTCGCCTCCGAGCACCTCAGCCTCGCCGAGCGCGTCGAGTGCCTCTCGGCCCTCGCCCACGTCGCCATGCTGCTCGGCGACTTCCGACTCGCCGACGAGCACCTCGCCGCGGCCACGACCCTCGCCGAGGGGACCGAGCTCATGACGAGCTCGTTCGGCGCGCTCGCCCAGATCACCCGGCTCCAGCTGGCCCTCGACCGCGGTCAGCCCGGCGGGATCCCCGAGCTCATCGACGACGTCCGCCAGGCGACCCGCGGCAACGACTGGGAGGCGCACGGCTGGTTCGCCGAGGCGCACGCCTACCTCGAGGAGGGTCGCTTCATCGAGGTGCTCGATCTGCTGGCGCGCATCACGCGCCTCCTCGACGCCTTCACCGGTCGACCGACGCTGGCCGCGGCGGTCGCCTCGCTGCGGGCCGAGACCATGCGGTGCCTGCAGCAGCCCCAGGAGGCGCGGCGTCTGGCCGCCCCGCTCGTCGCCACCGCACGCCACATCCAGTGCCCGGCCCGCGTGCTGGCGCTCGTGCACCTCGCAGCGGGCGAGCCCGAGGCGGCCCTCGACGCGCTCGAGCCGTGCCTCGTGCTCGGCGATCTGCACAGCGAACGCACCATGCCGCACGTGCACGCCGTCGTCGCCGCGGCGCATCTCGCCCTCGGCGACACGGCCCGCGCGGACATCGCCTTCGACCGGGCGCTCCTCGCCGCCGGCCGGAACGACTCCCGGTGGATGTTCGCCACGCTCCAGGACGACGTGCTGAAGCACCTCCTCGACCGGGCGGCGCACCGCGACCAGCCGGAGGCGATCCGCACGACCCTCGAGCGCCTCCTCGGCTCCTCGGTCGGCGCGGTACCGCGGTTGGACGAGCCGCTGAGCGACCGCGAGCTCGTGATCGTGCGCCACCTCGCGACGGGACAGACCCTCGGCCAGATCGGGAGCCAGCTCTTCATCTCGGTCAACACGGTCAAGAGCCACGTGCGGAGCATCTACCGCAAGCTGCAGGCGTCGTCGCGCCGCGAGGCGATGACGCGGGTGCGCGAGCTCGGACTCCACGTCGACGACTGACCCCGCGGCCCGGGGGCGGCCCCGGGCGCCTGGTAGCCTCTCGCGGTGTCCGAGAACGCCCCCTCCACCGTCAGCCGTCCTCCGCTCGTCGCCCAGCTGAGGCGCCGCAAGCCGCTCGAGGCGTTCGCCGCCGAGAGCGACGACTCGACCGGGGGCGGGCCGCGCCTGCGACGTTCGCTCGGCGTCTGGCATCTGACGGCCATCAGCATCGGGGCCACGCTCGGCACCGGGATCCTCGTCGTCCTGGGCACGGCCGTCCCCCTGGCGGGCCCCGCCGTGTGGATCGCATTCGTCCTGGCAGGCGTCGCCGCCCTGCTCTCGGCTCTGTCGTACGCCGAGATGGCCGGCAGCGTGCCCGTCTCGGGGTCCAGCTACAGCTACGCCTACGCGACGCTCGGCGAGGGTCTGGCGTGGGTGTGCGGGTGGTGCCTCGTGCTCGAGTACGCCGTCTCGGTGGCCGCGGTGGCCGTCGGCGCGGGTCAGTACGTCAACGAGGCGCTCGCCGTCTTCGGCCTGGCGCTGCCCGACGCCATCGCCGAGCCGCCGGGCGCCGGAGGGGTGCTCAACCTGCCGGCCGCCCTGCTCGTGATCATCGCGACCCTCGTGCTCGTCCCCGGCGCCCGCGAGAGCGCCTGGGTGAACACCCTCCTCGTCGTGGTCAAGATCGGCCTGCTCGTCTTCTTCGTCGCCGTCGCGTTCACGGCCTTCAGCGCCGGCAACTTCGAGCCCCTCGCGCCGATGGGCGCCGCCGGGGTCTCGGCCGCGGCATCCCGGCTCTTCTTCTCGTACATCGGCTTCGACGCGGCGTCGACGGCGGGCGAGGAGGCGCGCGATGCGAAGCGCGACCTCCCGCGGGCGATCATCGCCTCGATCGTGATCATCACCGTGCTGTACATCCTCGTCGCGGTCGCCGCGATCGGGGCCCGGCCCTGGCGGACGTTCACCGACGGCGAGGCCTCGCTCGTCACGATCGTCGCGGACATCACCGGGCAGCCGTGGGTCGCGTTCGTGTTCGCCGTGGCGGCCGTGCTCGCCATCGCGAGCGTCGTGCTCACCGTGCTCTACGGCCAGACCCGCATCTTCGTCTCGATGGCCCGCGACGGGCTCGTCCCGAGGGTGCTCGGTCGCATCTCGCCGCGCACGCGGACGCCGGTCGCCGGCACCCTGATCGTCGGCGGGGTGGTCGCCCTCGCCGCGGCCCTCGTGCCGCTCGGCGCCCTCGCCGACGCCACGAGCATCGGCACCCTCTTCGCGTTCGCTCTCGTCAACGTGTCGGTCATCTGGCTGCGCCGCAACCGGCCCGAGCTCGACCGGACGTTCCGCGTGCCGTTCTACCCGGTGGTCCCCCTGCTCGGCTGCGCGTTCTGCGTGCTGCTCATGGTGACCCTCGGCTGGATCACCTGGCTCGCCTTCGCCGTCTGGATGCTGGTCGGCGCCGCCGTGTACCTCGGGTACGGGCGCCGTCACTCGGTGCTCGCCCGCGCCTCCTGAGGGAGGCCCGGGTCGGCTGAGGGAGGCCATGGTCGGCGCAGCCCCGGCCATCGCTGCCGGCCGGGACGGCGAAAGGCGCCACCCCGGAGGGTGACGCCTTTCGTGTGAAGCGGTGAAGCGGTGAAGCGGTGAAGCGGTGAAGCGGGATTACTTGAGGGTGACGGTGGCGCCGGCAGCCTCGAGCTGGCCCTTGGCCTTCTCGGCGGCTTCCTTCGAAGCACCCTCGAGGACGGTGCTGGGGGCGCCGTCGACGACGGCCTTGGCCTCGCCGAGTCCGAGGCTGGTGAGCGCACGGACCTCCTTGATGACCTGGATCTTCTTGTCGCCGGCAGCCTCGAGCACGACGTCGAAGGCGGTCTGCTCTTCGACCTCTTCGGCAGCGGCGGCGGGGCCGGCGGCACCGGCGGCGGCCACGGGGGCAGCAGCGGTGACCTCGAAGACCTCTTCGAACTTCTTCACGAAGTCGCTGAGCTCGATGAGCGTGAGCTCCTTGAAGGCCTCGATCA